>ERZ779865.1-NODE-1-length-308512-cov-34.993617_pt1 | contig 308512 bp, 295 predicted proteins | sample MGYA00433088_ERZ779865 | MGnify/ENA primary metagenome ERZ779865 (study PRJEB29588, sample SAMEA2151703) | human gut metagenome | biome: human gut; feature: human-associated habitat; material: faeces | place: Denmark | collected 2008/2010 ... | reverse complement strand
CGGTTAAGGCTCACACCCGAGAGAATTAAAAACTCTTAAAAGTTTAAAAACTTTTCGATGGTAAAGCTGTTTGCCGAACTCGGTAGATTTTTCTGCTCATCAATCGAATTCTATCTAGATTTGAGCAAAAAATATTTTCACGAGTTTTTTACAAAATATGTTTATATCATATATTAACAATACACAAAGCCCATCTTTTCAAGCTAATTTAAACTCTAAAAAATTACGGTTTAAAAATGCAGATTTTTGGGTGAATATAAGAGGATACGGCAAAAATAGGATTTGGGCTCACAGTGTCAAAAATACGGCAGATACAGCGGTTAATTTGATAAGAAAAGATACTTCGTGCGAAAATGTTTTGCGTTTTATTACTGCGGGAATAACAAAAGCAAACAAGTTTACTTTAAACTTGACAAAACGTGAACACTCTGGAATTCTGCGTGCTAGTCGTGAAGGATGGAGAAGTGGTTCAAATTGGGATAAATATGATATTCTTGCAACTGATTATTCGCATAGAAAATCTATTTATAAGTCTTATGAATTGCGATTAGATAAACGTATAGACAATCCTTTAGAAAATCCTTATCCATACATAACTCTAACTCGCTCAGTAAGTGGATCAGATACACATTTCCTTCGTCATGGGGATAAAAACAGTGTAAATGCGGCTCTTGATATGGTTGGAGAATTGTATAAAAATCATATTGCCAAATATACAAAAATCGACGTACAACCAGAACATTTGAAAGATATCAATGATAATGTCGCTGAAATTCGGTGGATTTTGGCACATTCTACACCTTGGGAACGTGGAAGTGATTCAATCGCAAATGTTTTTATACGAGCAATTTATAAAGCTCTAGGAATTAAAGCAACTCCTCTTGCAAAGGGTGTTTCGCTAGATTTAGAAGCATACTGTACAGAATTAGATAGATACAAGAAAAAATTTCCTACGTATTTTGAAAAACCGCCAGAGGTAATACTATAAAACTTCTCTAATTGCAGAAATCATTCCATTTGGGTCTGCGATATTTTGACCAGCAATATCAAAAGCTGTACCATGTCCAGGAGAGGTTCTAATAATATCTAATCCAATAGTCATATTGACAGTCTTATCACCTGCAACGGTTTTTATCGGAATTAGTCCTTGGTCGTGATAGTTTGCAATATAACAATCATAATCATCTTTTTCCCCTTTAAAATAATGATTCCCTGCCTTCACAAACAGAGTATCTGCGGGAAGAGGCATTGAAATATCGACACCCAGAGCTTGTAATTCTTTTACCGCTGGAATTAGAATATCAATTTCTTCTCTACCCAAAATTCCATCTTCACCAGAATGAGGATTAAATCCACACAATGCGAATCTCGGATTAGGAATATTGAAATGATTATTGAACGTTTTGACTAAATTTGTGATTTTTTTTACAATAATTTCTTTAGTTAAATACACATCTTTCAAGGCACAGTGCCTAGTTAATAAAAGAACTCTAAAATTATTTGCAACAAACAGCATTTCTGCAAGTTGATTATCGTGTGCAAGATATTTTTGCAAAACTTCAGTTTGTCCATTGAAATTATGCCCTGCAAGGTACATCGCATTTTTTGCAACTGGAGCAGTTACAATTGCTTTTGGTTTAATCTCGCAAACTTTTAACAGCGATTGAAACGAAAATTCTCCAGCTTCTTTCGTAACTTTTCCAACTTTTATATCTCTTTTATCAAAAGGAATTTCAATTATGTCGTACTTTTTATCAAGTTTTCCATAATAATCCAAAACATCTTTATTTGAAATCAGAACAATTTTATCTTGTGGCAAATCAAGTTCGTTAAGAGCCTTTATAGTTATTTCAGCTCCAATTCCATTTGGATCTCCAGTAGTTATTGCAATTTTATCCATAATTTATTCTTCGTGTTTTTCAAAATATCTTAAAATTTCAATAAGGGTGTTTCCTCCGCCCAAATTTCCAGATTTTGTAACAATCCATTGGTCAGAATTAACACTTCTGCCTAAAGCAATTGCAGGTAAAACTTCATCAACAAGTTTAAGTTGATTTGCTCCAATTGCGTTGCAACATTTGTAAGATGTTTCTCCACCAAGAGTAACAAGAATGGCTTTTTTCTTTGCTAAAACTCGTTTTGTTAAATCTGAAAGGAAATCCGTGATAACATTTGCAAGTCCTGATTTTGTAAGGTCTGCATTAATTGTATCTTCCGAAAAACCATTGAAATTTTTGAGCAAATGAGAAGTATGGGCAAGTACAATATTGTTACTACCCAAATTTGAAACAATTCTATCAACTAAACTATCTTCAACTCCAGAAAGGATAGTGTTCATACTAAGTTCAATTATTAAACAATTTTCTTCATAATTTTCGCTTTGCTCAAGTTTTTCGATTTGGCTTGCAGTAATATGAGTTGCACTACCAGAAACAATAAATTTTGGTAGGGTTGGTAGTTTTACAGGAAGAACTTCTTCTTCCTCATCCTGAGGGAACCATTCATTACTCAAAACTTTTGCAGCCGCAGCCGTTCCAACTGGTAAAATTTTATAATTTGACTTTTGCATAGCTAGAACAATTTGTTCTAAATCAGTTGTAGAAGTAGAATCCGCAACAATAATCTTTTTACCTTGAGAAATTAAATCATTTAAAACCATCAAAATTGGGCCTGCACCATCCAAAATTGTTTTCAATTCAATTTCACCAACTAAATTTGCCAGATTTTCTCCTAGTTGAGTTTTTAGCATTGTTGGAAGATGTGATTCAGTGATTGGAGAATGGGGATCTCTTGCCATTTCAGTTCTTTCAATCGGCACCCCTCTCAACAGGTGATAGCCACCAACTGTTATTCTTCCTTCTTGAGGAAAAGCTGGCATTACAATAGCTGCATCCCACTCTAACACTTGAAGCAATGACAAAACTTCAACCGCAATGTTACCTCTGACAGTAGAGTCAATTTTTTTATAAAAGAAATCTGGATTTATTTCATTCACAAATAATTGAGCCGCATTTTTCACTTTTTCAAAAGCGTCTTGAGGCGAAACATTTCTAGACTCAGTCGAAATTGCCCATGCTTGAGATGGGTTAGTTTGAGTTTTTTGAATTTCATTATTTAACAAAATATTTGTGTCTGCACCATTCAATTCAAACTGTAAGGCGGTATCATTAGCCCCAGTCAAATCATCCGCAATAATGCCGACAGTGTTAGAATTTATAATCATAATACAGCTTCTGTTTCAGCATCCCTTTTTGAACCTAGTAGTCTAATGTTGTTTGCAATAACATAGAAAGTTTCTCTTTCGTTGTTTGTTTGCTTGTCAACCCAGCGTCTATTTGCAATTCTTCCATCAATTGCAACAAGTCTGCCTTTTTTAATATACTCAGCGGCAAATTCAGCTTGTTTATCCCAAACTTCAATATTGAACCAATCAGTTACTTCTGATTTAGTTTTTGTATCCCATCTGTTTACTGCAACAGAAAAAGAAGCTTTTGTTTTGCCTGAATCGTAAGCATTAAAGTTTTCAGAAGCATCTCTTCCAACTCTGCCAACAACAACTACTGTATTCATATCCATATCCTTTCAGTTTTTCAATTTTATACATGGCATTATATATCAAATGTCAAAATATAACAAATTTACTTGTAACAAAATAATATATTGCATTTAAGCGATATAAAAAAGCAAATTGATTAAAAAGTCTGCAACAAGCATATAAATAGTTGAAAGGATTGCAGCTTGAGTTGTTGAAGTCCCAACTTCTTTAGCTCCGCCTTTTGTTTCATAGCCTTTTGAAGCACAAACAAGAGCAATAAGACCTCCAAAAATGCATGCCTTTAATAAACTGATATAAATATCTTTTGTTGCCATCCATGCCCAAGCAGATGCCATATATCGAGCAGGATGAAGATTGATAGTTTCAAGAGAAACAAACATTCCACCAAAAATTCCAACAAATTCTGCTATCAAAACAACCATTGGAACAGTAATTGCAGCAGACAAAATCCTTGGAGCAAAATAATATCCAACAGGGCTAATTTTTAAGGTTTTAATTGCATCAACCTGAGATGTAACCTGCATATTCGCAATTTCAGCAGAAATTGCAGTTCCAGCTCTAGCCCCAATAGCCAAAGCTACAAACCCTGGAGCAATTTCTCGAATCATTACAACTGCAATCGTTCCGCCAATATATGATTCAGCCCCAGTCATCAAGAATTCTTTTGAAACTTGGATTGCAATTACAGCAGCAGAAATAAACGCAATAACTAATGAAATTGGGAGAGAATCATAACTAATTGCAGCAGCTTGAGAAACAATAGTTCTAAACCTTACATTTCCACCACAAATATATTTGATACATTCTATTAAATTTTGGACGCAAGCTCCTAAAAATCTAATCAAAATCCTACCCTTTCTCTTATGGGTTATATTGTAACATAAAAAGGGAATAAGTTTTGAAATTTTAGAATTTTATTAGCCTATAATTTTCTTGAAAATATTGACAATTGTTATTACCCCTTTCACAAACATCATTCTGTAGAATGTTCAAGTATAATTTTGAATACATCCAGACTATTTCACTCCAAAATCCTTTTAAAACTCTGTCGAACCCTCTCCCCTACCCCCTCTTCCACAGGAGAGGGGAACAACTTTACTTGCTCGGATTAACCCCTCACACTTTCCTTCAGCCATACGACACGCAGATTCACAAAATTAAATTTTGCGTTTAGTTCTCCACCTCACCCTAGCCCTCTCCTCAAGGAGAGGGGAATTAAGTTGTTCCTTCTCCCTTGGGAGAAGGTTAGGATGAGGGGTGTCACTTGAACAAATTTAGAATCTTGTCGTTAAAGATACTGAGCGGAGCGAAGTATCCCAATCAAAAATTTTAAGGGAAAATGACTAAATTAAAAAATTATAACAAATTTCCCTCTACTAGGAGAGCGTGGAAAGGTGAGGAGCTAACCCTATCAAGTCATACTCCCTCTCCAAGGGACACTAGCTGAACCGACGAAACGAAGTTGAGTCGAGTGAAACTGCGTGCCGTATGGCTGAGGGATGGGGAGAGGGTTTGACATAACCACGTGTTGTAAGATATTTCCCGTTTTTGCAAAATTATTTTTTTACTGTTGCGATGAATTTGATTGCCTCATTTGATGGAATTGCAAAGCCAATCCCGATATTTGAAATATTATGATCTGGATTATAAATCGACTGGCTTATTCCTATTACTTCCCCTGTCGAATTTAAAAGTGGGCCACCAGAACACCCTGGATTAATCGCTGCATCTGTTTGAAATCTGTTTTTTACATAGTCAATTCTTGAGATTATTCCCTGTGTTAACGTATTGGAAAACCCAAAGGGATTTCCAATGCTCAAAACTTTTTGGCCAACCTTTACTTCTTCCGAATCGCCAAAGGAAACGGTTTTAAGAGGTCTTTTTGAGTCAATTTTAATTAGAGCTAAGTCTTTATTTTTTGCCATTTGAGCAATAAATTTTGCTTTAAAGGTTTGCCCGTTTGCAGTTGTAACTTCAATTTGTGTGGCTTTTTCTACAACGTGTAAACCTGTCAAAATCAAGCCGTCAGGGGTTACTATACACCCTGTTCCTGCGGAAACGCCATCTGGAACTTGGGCATCAATCGCTACAATTGCGGGGCTGATTTTTTCGTAAACGGTTATATTTATCCTTTCGTCTGGCTCATAGCTCATTTGGGCTGGAGTATAACCGATTCCAAGTATTGTAATTAGGCAAATTAAAATTAGCTGTTTTTTCATATCAACCTCTTTTTTCTACCTTAATTATTTTGGTCTTTCGGGTAAAAAAGTATTCTCTTTATTGCTTTTTTAAGGTTAGTTCTTGAAAATATTAAAATATTAATGTATAATTCAGAAGACGATAAGTCCACATATTTTAATTAAGGAGAAAATTATGGCAAGAATTGATTCATTTAAACACGCTTTAGAAGAAAAAAGAGCAGTTAAAGTTATCGCTGGTATTGATAACTTTGATATTGAAAATATTAAAAAAGTAGTATCTTCTGCTGAAAAATCTCACGCTAGTGCTGTTGATATTTGTGCTAGAGAAGATATTATCCGTGAAGTTCGTTCAATGACAGATTTACCATTGTTCGTTTCTTCAATTGTTCCATCTGAACTTGTTAGAGCAGTTGAACTTGGTGCAGATGCTATTGAATTAGGTAACTTTGATGTTCTTTACAAAAAAGGAACTTCTTTCTCTGCTCAAGATGTTTTGAGATTAGCTAGAGAAACAAAAGATATGTTAGGAAATAGAGAAGTGTTCTTCTCTGTTACTATTCCAGGTGAAATCTCTACTTCAGACCAAATTGAATTAGCTGAAAAATTAGAAGCTATGGGTATCGATTTAATTCAAACTGAAGGTCACTATACTTCAGAAGTTGAATTGTCTGGTGCTAGAGCTTTGATGGATAGAGCAGAATTAACAATCTCTAATACAATTGAACTTGCTAGAAACGTTGAAATGCCAATTATGACAGCTACTGGTATCAACCCAACAACAGCTCCATTTGCATTTGCTGCTGGTGCTTCTGCAATTGGTTGTGGTTCTTGTATCAATAAATTAACTTCTGACTTAGCTATGGTTGCTACAATTTCATCTCTAGTTGAAATTGCTAACAAAAATGCTGTTAAAGTTAGAGAATTAGTTTAATTCAATTTTTTAATTTATTCTAGAAACGCCGTCTGAAGTAATTTCAGACGGCGTTTTAACTACATTACCTAAACAACCTTATAGACTTTATTAAAATTATCCTAACAATTGCTTATACAAATCAATTTGTTTTTGAGTTAGTTTTGCAGGCAATACAATTTTAATTTTTGCATTCAAATTTCCAAATCCACCTGATTTCTTAGGCAAACCCAAATTCTTTAATCTTAGCATTTTACCACTTGATGTCATTGGAGGAATTTTTATACCAATATTACCATGCAATGTCGAAATTTCTTTTTGACAACCTAATACAGCCTCTGGGGGTGTAATTTCAATTTCTTTAGTCAAATCAGAACCTTTAATTTCGTATTCAGAATCTTTTGGAGTGATTACTAAATACAAATCACCTTTTTGCCCATAAGCATCGGCTTTACCTTCACCCTTTAGTCGTACTTTTTGTCCTTCTTTTATCTCTTTTGGAAGTTTAACTTTAATTGATTTTGCCTCATTGATAATACCTGTACCTCCACAAGCAGTACAATAACCACCCCCTGCTGGGCATTGAGTACATTTTCTCATATCATTAAACTTTACAGTGATAGGGTCAGATGAGAACAAATCTTTTGCCGTTACGTTCAATGTTTTAGTTATATCCAAATCTTCTTTTGGAGTACTTTGCGTTCTAGCTCTTGAACTTCTAGCACCAGAGCTTCCGTAACTTCTTGTATAACCTTGTTGAGCCGCTCCTAAATCTCCGAAATCAAACCCAGAGAAGCCTCCTCTCGCAGAGCCAGCAGAAGCACCTCCCATCATATCGCCAAACAATGAGCTAAAGAAATCAGAAAATCCGCCCATATCTTGACCATTGAAATTGAATTGTTGGTAAGCACCGCCTTGACCGCCACCGAAGTTAAAGTTTTCAAACCCTGGAGGTGGAGTATAATCCGCACCACCTTGCCAATTTGCACCCAAGCTATCGTATCTTTGACGTTTTTGTTTATCGCCAAGAACTTCATATGCTTCATTTATTTCTTTAAATTTTTCTTCTGCTTCTTTAGTTTTATTTACGTCTGGGTGATATTTACGAGCAAGTTTTCTATAAGCTGATTTTATTTCTGCTTCTGTTGCTTCTCTTTTTACTCCCAGAGTTCCATAGTAATCTTTATATTTCATAATCAAATCTCCTATTCTAATGATAATATAAAATAGGAGATTTTTTGATTTTTTTAATTATTTTTTAATTTTATTTTTATATTGATTTAAGTTTTTCACTCATTTCTGATATATCTTTTGACAAATTTTTCATAAAATCCTTATCTTCCAATGCTTGCAAAATTTCTGCTTTATTGCCCATTGCAATAGGTCTTTTATTTTCAATCATCATTGTAGGATGAAGCATTGCAACTTCCAAAAGATGATTGGCTTTATTTTTTGAATCTTGAGAAATTGTCAAAACTAAAGAGCGGCAATAAACACTTTTATCTTTATTTTGTATAGGAACATTTATTTCTCGATAATAAGAATTATCAAAAATTTCATTTCTTGCACGATCTTTAACCGTCTTTACTAAAGAATCTAACTGATCTTGAAATTTCATAACAAATTTTAGCCTTTTAACTTCTGCCTTATGCTGTTTTATATTTAAAAATTTTATCATATTAATCCTTATCCGTCTATCCTACATATGCCATATTTAAAGGTTCTAAATGAGGTACAAAATTAACCATTTTTGCTTTTTGGTCAACTACATCAGCTTCATGAATTTTTTGCATTGAATCCCTAGACAATATTGACTTGAAACCTTTTGGAAGTTCTGGAGCATTAGATTTAATACCTAGTTCTACATTTCTATCAAAGTCATAAACATTCGAACCATATTGGTCATATCGTTCAGCACTAGATGGTTTCAAACCCTTCAACGCAGAAACATATTCTTTACTTGCAGGAGTTAAAGTTAATTTTTCTTGAAGTGCATCGTATTTTACGTGTTCAGCTTCTGCAAATTCGCCAGTTCCACGAACTTGGATTTCGCCATATTTGCCGTTTTTGAAAATGACATTAATTTGACCCGTAGTATAACCACCAGATTTAATTGCATCCTTTGCTGATTTTGGAAGATTTTCTAAACCATATTTTGCTAGGTCAATATTTTCAGAACAACTGATTATATCGAATTTTTCACCAGTTGCAAGTTGTAATCTTTCAAACTGTCTAATTTGATTATCTGAAAAATAAGCAATACCATTTTTACCCTTGTAATTGTTTACATCTCCAAGTCGCAAAGGTTCAATATTAGGATTATTTTTCAATTCCGCTATCAAATCTTTTCTCATTCCAGATTTTTCAAGTTTTTCAATTGTCGTAACTTTTCTATCCAAAGCATCTTTCATGCCAGAAAGGAGAAATTTATTCACAACTGGGTCTGATTGTTTTTCCGCTAATGCACACTTAATTGCATGGGAATATTTATCCGCAACAACTTGTTCTGTTGGAGTCAGAGCTTCATTATTAAAGAATTTTTTAATAATAGATTGTTCAGATTTTGTTAGGGCTTTTCCCTCAAATGAAAAGTTTTCAATAGCATCAACCACATCTTTTTTCGTCAAATTAGGAAGCTGAATTCTACCTCCAATAGCATCTTGAATATATTCTCCCGCTTGCTTATCTGTCGAAACATTTTGGTTTAATTTTTTCATCCATTTACAAACTTTTGAATATACAGAGTTTGCCCCTTTAGAACGAACTTCCATTTTAAAACCAGAAAAGACTTTGTCTAACTGAGCCTTAGCACTCGGAAGAGCCTTTTCATAGCCTTCACTCAAACGAAGAGCAATGTTTCCAATCTCTGCTTGGTGAACAATATCACCAGATCTAATTGCATCAGCAGTAACCTCAAACGCAGGTTTATTTAAAGCCCGAGTTTCAACATTGACAGGAATTGTAATATCTGGTTTAACTCTATATTTACGAATTCCAGCGTTAGCTAATTCCGTCGCAGAATGTTCCACACGATGAAAATTAATTAATCCGCTAGATTTTAATGGATTTGTAACGACCTCCGCTATTGGTTTTTCTTCAAGAAGTACCTTTGCACCTTGAAGTAATTTAGGTACAATTTTCATAATAATTCCCTTATTTTATCCCCTATGTATTTATAAAGTATTTTTGGATTTGAAAATTGCCCCAAAAAAGAAAAAGGCATTACAATTTGTAACACCTTTTATATTATTCCATGTGTAAATGTGGTTAAAAACTACTTAAGGCTAACTTTTACAGCTGGTCCTTTTTGTGCAATTTCAACTTTGTTTTCTCTAGCTAACCAGCCTAAACCTAAATCTGCAAAGTTTCCTTTTAAATCTAATTCTTTTTTCATTTTAGCAAAAGAAGTTGTTCCATTTTGGTGTAAATAGTTATAAATTTCTCCTGCTGAAAATCCGATTTGTTCTTCTAATGTTAAGTTAACTTTTTTTGTTGCCATGATTTCTTCCTCCTAATTTATTGTAGCGAGCACACTTTTTCGATACTCTGATGATAGTTTATTTTACAATATAAAACATCATTTTAATTGCGTAGTTTGGTATATTATTTTATGGTAAAATACTCCATAAGGAGTATTGCTTTGATTATCGAGGGGAGCATAGAGTCAAATAAAACAGATTTTCTGGTAGAAAAATATGCCAGTTTACTAAACAGTGGAATTTCTTCTTCTGAAATTCTTGTTTTGGTACAAAATTCAACTCTAAAAAACAATTTTATCGAAAAAACTTATGAAAAGCTGACAATTGATTGTGTTGAAAAATTACAAGTTCACTCATTCTTTTCTCTTGTTTATAACACAATCAATGATAATTGGGCATTTTTAGAAGACAGAAACATTTTTGACAACCCTGTTATACTTCCTAACCTTGCAGGATTAGAAGTTTCTCAATTCTTGCTTAAAGATATCTTAAAAGAAGTTCCTTTTAGGGGCTACAACTCCAGAATGTCACTATTGCAACAGATTTTTAGAAGATATTCTCTTATTGTACAGAATAATCTTTCGCAAAGCGAAATTGATAAACGAGCAAAAATTCTAAAAGAAGGATTTTCGGATGAAGCATCTATTGCAATAAAAAAACTTCTCAAAAAAACACTGGAACTTCGAGATTTTGACTATTTACGCCAATGTTTGATGTTCAATTTTGTCTATAAAAATACCGATTATTTCAAAAGAATAAAATATTTAATAATCGATGATGCTGATGAATGCACGCCAATTTGTATTGACTTTATTGAATACTTGTCAAAACAACTAAAGGATTATTTTATTACAATTGACCCGCAAGGTTCTTCTCGCTGTGGTTATTTGAGTGCGGACAAAAATAATTATCAAAAACTTAAAAACATCTTTGGAGATAAAATCATTGTTATTCCTTCACAATCTAAGATGTTACAAGATTCTCAAACCCTCTATGAAAATATTTATAGCGAAAAAGTCGGAACCTTGCACAATTTCACCTTTGAATCTCTTTCTAAGCGTTCTGAAATTATTGAATGTACAATAAAAAAAATCAAAACTTTATTAGATAATAAAGTTCCCCCTCATGAAATTTCAATCATTACACCAATTGTAGATGAAATGTTGAAATTCACTCTTCAAGAAAATATTCCCAATAACATAAACTTACGCTATTTATCTGGAAGTGAAAAGTTAATTCAAAACAGACTTGTACTCGCAGTAATTACCATATTGAAATTAAATACTGATTTAAAAAAGACATTATCCGAATTTGATATTAGAGTTATATTATCAGAATTTTTACATATTCCTCTAAAATATTGCGAAGAGATTTTAGAAAACTTCCAAAATCAAAAAACACTAATTACATTTGATTTTAAAGACGAAGATTACAACAAAAAATACAACGACTTTCTTGAATTAGTCGAAGAATTGACAAATAGTAATGAAAAACTATCCGAACAAATTGTCAAAATATACAACAAGTTATTTTCTTTTGATTTCTGGAATAAACACGAAATTAACAAATTTAATTTCTTTTTAAAACAAATTACAGATTTTGAAAATGTATTCGGCAAAAACTTCAACTCCAGAAAGTCAGAAATCATCTTACAAGTTGAAAACTCCATTATTTCTGAAAACCCTTATTCCGTTCTTGAAATTGGGAAAAATGACCTAATAATTTCAACACCCCAAAAGATTATTGACAACCAAATAAAGACAAAATATCAAATATGGTTAGATATTTCAAATTCTGAATGGATTAAATCAGATACTGGGCCTCTTTACAACGCTTGGGTTTTCCAAAAAGATTGGTATAAAGATGAATATACGATTGATGATAATATAGAATTATCACGAGAAAAAAATGCTCGAGTTATGCGAAAACTTGCACTATGTGCTAAGGATAAAATATTCTGTTACTCTAGTTTGTTTGATTCAAACGGAATAGAAAACTATGGAGCATTAGAAGATTTTATTGTTGTTGAAAATCCTCAAGAGCAAGAAGACACCGAACAAAGAACCTTTAAAATTATACCTCGAGAAGATCAAAAACCAGTTCTTGATTATTCATCTGGGAAGATGGGGATTTCCGCAGTTCCTGGAGCTGGGAAAACAACAATATTACTCGCTTTGATTATTAAACTATTAGAAAGAGGGATTAACCCAGAAAGAATTTTTGTCCTAACTTATATGGATTCAGCTGCAAGAAATTTTAGAGAAAGAATTAAAAATGTTCGCAAAAATTCTTCCAGACTACCAAATATAAGTACAATTCATGGTTTAGCATTACGAATTTTGAAAGAGAATGGGAATTACGAAAAGCTAGGATTATCATCTGATTTTGAAATCTGTGATGACTCACAAAGAAATAGAATGCTCCGAGAAATTTCATCTGTTATGAAAATTGATACAAAAACAGCAGAAGAATTTGATAGAGCCGTTTCTGTATTCAAAATGGGTTTAGGCAAATTTGAAACCCTTTCAACAGATGCGAAATTAAAAAAATTCAGAACATTTTTCAACCTTTACCAGTCAAACCTTAAAGAATTTAATCTTATTGATTATGATGACATGCTAACAGGTTCTGTAAAAATCTTAAAAGAAAATCCTGACATTTTAGCTCATTATCAAGATATTTGTGAATACATAATAGAAGACGAAGCCCAAGATTCATCCTCTATCCAACAAGAATTGATTTCTCTACTTTCGGGGAAACACCAAAATATAATAAGATGCGGAGATGTGAACCAATCAATTACTTCAACTTTTTCCAATGCGGATGTTGAGGGATTTAGAAAATTTATTACACAAAACAATAACGTAATGATGAATTGTTCTCAACGTTGTGCCAAAGGAGTTTGGAAAACAGCCAATAACGTAGTTGAAATGTTTAGCCAAAAACAAGACAGCAAAGATGCTTTTTTCAAAATGTTTATGCAACCAGTCGAAGGCAAAAACCCACAAACAGAAAACGCTGTCACTGGAGAAATTTTTGATTCCCCAGTTGATGAGAAAAATTACATTCTAAAAACAATAAAAGATACGTTGTCCAAAAACCCTAATTATACAGTTGGAATTTTATTAAGGAACAATTATCAAGTAGCCGCTTGGCAAGACTTGATTGAAAATAGTGGACTTAAAGCTATTACAAGAAACCAATGTTTAGAACAAAAAGCAATTTTCAAAGCAATTTTTGCAGTAATGAAAATAGTTTTGCGACCTTTTGACAATGAAAATCTTGGAGCAAATTACGACATTCTTGCAGATTTAGGACTTTACAAAAGAGGGTTAGGGAGTGAAATTTCAAAATACGAAAACCCATTTGTAAAACTAAACGGAGATAGCATCGAAGCTCAAAGCCTTGAACAATTTAACTACGACGTAAATTATTGGATGTCACTATGTTATCTTCCTCCAAACGAGCTTGCTTTAAAAATTGGAAAACAATTTTTCGATAGCGAAATTGAAAAAGCTAATATTTACCTAATCTCAACTCTTATTAAAAGAATTTGTATTAAAAATAATTCTTTAGAATATGCAGTAGATAGACTTTCAGAATTGTCTAAAAAACCTAATTTGAGTGGATTTAAATTTTTCTCTGAAGAAGATGAAGAAGATAAATCTTCCTTGTGCGGAAAAGTACAAATAATGACAATGCATAAATCAAAAGGGGACGAATTCAACCTCGTATTTATCCCTGAACTACAAGAAAAAAGTTTGCCTCTATCAATCGGGAAAATAAATTTAAAATCCGCAGACTTTTTGGAAACAGTAAAATCCTTAAATTCAAGTTATAAGAAAAAATCAGATTATGAGTTGAAGCAAGAAATCTTGGCTGAAAACTTGAGGCTACTTTATGTTGCAATAACAAGGGCAAAAAACAAATTATACATAACAGCAAGTAGTAAGATTAAAGCATTTGGGAAAGAAAAACCTTCTGACCCAAGTATAATTTTTGACGAACTTCTAGGGATTGAAAGGAGTATAAAATGATTCAAATCTTTTCTCCAAATATGTTGAAAACCTATGAAAAATGTCCAAAAAAATTTTATTTTCGATACATTGAAGGAATAAATGTTCCACTTTCATTTTTACCTTTTGAAAAAGGAAAAAAAATTCACGCCTTAGCTAACTATTTTCTTCAAGGTATAAACATTTCAAGAATAGAAACCGCTTTAACAGAAGAGGAAAAAGCGATATGGATTTCATTATTAAATAACCCATTTTATAGAAAAAAATGCCTAAAATCTGAATTTTCAATCAGTACAAAAATTGGAGATTTTTGGGTTGGAGGCCGTCTTGATGCGGTCGTACATGATGAAGATAATTACTATATTTTAGACTACAAAACAGGTTCAACTCCTAAAAATCCAGAATTTGATTTTCAAACAATGGTTTATCTTTTGTGCATGGATAAATACCTAAAAAAATACGACAAATTATCTTTTGTTTATATAAATCTAAAAGACAAAAATAACTATGTCATTGATTTTAATGAAAAATTAAAACAAGAATACGAAAATAGATTGCTAAAAATATGCACAGCAATAACATCAGATTCTTGGTATCAAAAGAATTCAAACTCTTGTGCAAGATGTGAATATGAAAAAATTTGCAAGTAACTACCCCTCCTCGAAATCAAAGATTTCGGTCCTCCCACAACATATGGGGAGGACAAGAGTCTAAATTTGCTCAAGTAAAACCCCTCATCCTAACCTTCTCCCTTGGGAGAAGGTACAACTAATCCCCTCTCCTTTGGGTCACTAGCTGAATCGGCGAAATGAAGTTGAGTCGAGTGAAACTGCGTGTCGTATGCCTGAGGGAAAGTGTGAGGGGTTAATCCGAGCAAGTAAAGTTGTTCCCCTCTCCAGTGGAAGAGGGGGTAGGGGAGAGGGTTTGATAGAGTTTTAAAAGGATTTTGGGGTGAAATAGTCTGGATGAAGTATCAACTTCTAAACCTATTAAGTTGACATCTTTAAATTATCTACACATGTTATTGACAAAAGCGTAATTAAGAAACACAATAAAGTTATAGTTTTGAGGGGGATTTTAGATGGTAAAAGAAACTTATTTACACGATAAACACGTTGCACTTGGTGCGAAGATGGTTGATTTTGCAGGATGGCACATGCCTGTCCAATATTCATCAATCATTGAAGAACATAAAACAGTAAGAAATGCCGTTGGACTTTTCGACGTTTCTCACATGGGAGAAGTTTTTGTTTCTGGTAAAGATGCAACAACGTTTTTAAATAAAATAGTTCCTCAAGATATTGAAAAACTTGATTATGAAAAAGCCGTTTATTGCCAATTACCAAACAAAAATGGTGGACTTATTGACGATTTAATTATCTATAAATTAGGGATTGAATATTATTTGGTAATCTGTAACGCTTCAAGAATTGATGAAGATTTAAATTGGATTGTGAGAAATAAACGAGGAATGAATGTCAAAATCGACAACCAATCTCATAACTATTCACTTCTTGCAATTCAAGGCCCAAGAGCAATTGATTTGGTTAGAAAAATGGGTTACAATCTTCCAAACCAAAAATCTTTTACAATCAAACCCGCAATTATAGAAGGGATTAAACTTCTAGCTTCTCGCACAGGATACACTGGAGAAGACGGTTTTGAACTCCTTGTAGAAAACGAATATTCAGAATTTTTATGGGATAAAATTTTAGAAGAAGGTCAAGAATACGGAATTAAGCCAATCGGTCTTGGAGCAAGAGATACTCTTAGACTTGAGGCTGCTCTTCACTTATACGGAAATGACTTGGACGAAAACACTACTCCTATTGAAGCTGGATTATCTTGGTCTGTACCAAAGGATAAACAAGCTGATTACAATGGAAAAGAAATCATAATGAGCCAAATTGCAAACGGAGTTTCTAAAAAACTTGTTGGGTTAGAAATGTTAGATAGAAATATTGCTCGTCATGGATATGAAATTTATTTTAATGGAGAAAAAGTTGGACACGTAACGAGTGGATGCGTTTCACCTAGCACAGGCAAAAATATTGCTCTTGGCTATGTTAAAAATTTAAAAGAAATTTGCACAGATACTACCGTTCAAGTTATGATTAGAGAAAAATTACACGATGCAAAAATCGTAAAAAGACCTTTTGTTCAAAAAAGAAACAAGGTTTAAATTACAAAAAGTTGAAAATATGAAAAAGGAGAAATTATAAAATGGGTTTTAAAGAAGAAATGTTATGTTCTAAATCGCACGAATACGTTATTAAACAAGATGACAAATATGTTATAGGACTTACAGATTATGCTATTGAACAACTTGGAGATATCGTATTTTTAGAACTGCCAGAAGTGGGAGATGAATTTGCTAAAGGTGATACATTTGCAAACATTGAATCAGTAAAAGCTGCTTCTGAAATTTATATGCCAATCAGCGGTAAAATTGTTGAAATTAACGAAGCATTAGTTGACGCTCCAGAACAATTGAACGAAGATTGCTACGAAGGCGGTTGGCTAGTTAAAGTTGAATCTTCAACAGCAGAAGATGAATTGAAGGATTTGGTATCATACGCAGATTATAAAGAAGAATTGGAATAAGAATGAAGAATTTTTTAGTACACAACGAAAAAACAACACAAGAAATGTGTGAAGCTATTGGCATTAGCAAGGTTGAAGATTTATTCAAACAAATTCCTCAATCTGTAAGAATGTCAGAACTTGACCTTCCAGAAGGGTTGAGCGAAATGGAAACCCAAAGAAAAGTTAAAAACCTCGCAAAATCAAACAAATCGGATTTTATAAGCTTTCTTGGGGGCGGAATCTACAATAAATTTGTACCCGCTTGTATAAATCAAGTTGCAAGCAGATTTGAATTTAACACTGCTTACACTCCATACCAACCAGAAATTTCACAAGGAACATTGCAAGTTATGTATGAATTTCAAACAATGATTTGTAGATTAACTGGTATGGATATTTCTAATGCCACAGTTTATGATGCGGGAACAGCTTGTGCCGAAGCAATATTAATGGCTTGCAGAATTTCTAAAAAATACAAAGTTTGTGTACTTAATTCTCTAAACCCAGAATACAAGAGGGTTATTGAAACTTACACTAATTCTCAAGGAATTGAAGTTGATTGGGTTGACGAAATACCACAAGCAACAAAAGATTATGCAGGAGTTCTCGTTCAAACTCCTAACTATTATGGAGAAATTATTCAACCAAAAGAAGTTGAATGCCTGTCTATAATTTGTTGTGACCCATCATCATTAGCAATATTGAAAACCCCAGCTGAAATGGGAGCAGATATTGCAGTTGGTGATATTCAAACCCTAGGAATTCCAATGAATTTTGGAGGACCTAGTGCTGGATTCATTGCTTGTAGAGAAAAATTGATGCGTCAACTTCCTGGAAGACTAGCAGGAAGAACGGTTGATAAAGATGGTAAGCAAGCATTTTGCCTAACTATTCAAACAAGAGAACAACATATCAAAAGAGAAAAAGCAACAAGTAATATTTGTTCTAATCAGGCTCTTATTGGACTTTGTGCAACCCTTTATTTATCAGTAATGGGTAATAAGGGATTTAGGCAGGCTAGCTATTTGTCAACAAAAAATGCACACATCCTTGCTGACAAACTAAAAGAAAAAGGATACAAAATTCTAAATACAAACTTCTTTAATGAATTTGTATTGGAAGTTCCAAATGCAGACGATTTTCTGGCAAGATTAGAAAGCAATAACATTTTAGGTGGAATTAAATTAGATGATAAAAAAATTCTTGTTGCAACAACTGAAATGATTTCAGACGAAGACATTGATTTATACATCAAATCCATCTAAAAAAACAACCAAATATTTTTAAACAAAACTCTCAATTGTCTTTATACGATTGAGAGTTTTGTTGTTTTAGTTTTTAGCGATCTTAATTTTTCCACTCTACGCATAATAAAGTTAGCATTTTCAGAATCTGGTCTGCAAGCTAAAAATTTTCTATAATATCTTTTTGCATCAGAATGTTTTCCCAATTTGTCTAAACACAAGCCAATATCTGAATAAACTTGAGTATAATTTGGGTTAATTTTTAGAATTTCTTTATACAAAGCAAGAGCTGGCCTATATAATTCCATCTTCATTAAAAGGGAAGATTTTCGAACATAAGCATTGATATAATTTGGAGAATTTTCTATAAGTTTTTGATAAATCATCAAAGCCATATCTTCTTCTTCACACTGTTCATGGGCAATTCCGAGTTGATAAATTGCATCTGGATTATCTGGTTCAATCTGAACAGCTTTTATAAAACATTTAATCGCACAACAAGGTGTTTCTTCCTTCAAATGGCAAAGACCAAGTTCATAAAAAGTATCAAATTTTCCTGAATCTAACAATGCAGCTTTTTCTAAATTTTCAATAGCTTTCTTGATTTTGCCCATATTTTTATAACAAATTCCCAATCCTAAATAAGTGTCTGGATTGCTTCTATCTAAAAGAACCGAATTTAAATATGCAGAAACAGCCTCTTTGAACGAATGTTTAGTTCTCAATAAATCCGCTTCCGACTGAATTTTATTAACTTTTTTTCTCCTAATAATAGGGGCACTCATATATTGAGATTTTCTATTCTCGTCGCTCAACTCTTTTTCCTCTTACGTATCTATATTAGATTTTTTTTAGGAAAAGAAGAACAATCAAGAGGTTTAAAGATTAATCAATCATTGGATTTATTATTATTCTTGTGCTATAAATTTAGTATGAGAAAGCTGGTAATTTTTTTAGGGATAATTGGTATTATAGCTCAACCCGCACTTGCAACTGAGGATGGTGAAATTCATCTTGGAACAGTTGAGCAAGCAAAAATTGAGTTGCCAAAAGTTGATTACAAGGGAAAAGATTCCTTAATAATTAATGAACAACAAATTATGGATGAAATTGTCAAACTTCAAAAAGAAAAAGATATGGAAGATATTGACAATCTCTGGAAAGGTACAGTTGAAAACAATCAAGTTATCGGTTTTGCACTGAAAAAATTAGCAACCCCTGAAAGCCAACGAAGAATCCATTCTTCTCTTATGGCTAAAACACTTTCTGCAATTGTATCAGGAGCGTCCTTAGCACCTGCTCTTGTTGGAGCAGATTATATGGTTCAATCTGGTTCTTACGCAGCAGGGAGAATTGCTCAAAATCTTTTAAACAAAAAAAATATTCCACAAGAAATTCCACTTACAGATACAGAGCTTATTGAACTTGCAGGGCTTGTTGAAAATTTACAAGATAAAATCATCAACGCATATTATAATTACAAAGGTTGTTTATCTCAATTAAAAGAAATACGCTCTAGAGAACTTTTATATAGCAGAAATTATGCAAAAGCAATGGACGAAGAGGACTTCTTAGAAATCTCAATTTCTTCCGCTTTATATGACGATATGCAAATAGAAGAGGCAAAATACGTTCAAATGTCAAAAAAATACCACTTAGAACTTCAAAGACTTGCAGGGAAAAAAGTAGTTGAAAACCTAAATCTATATCAATACAACTATGATTCAGCTTTGATAGGAGGAGATAAAGATGCTAAATAAAAAATTCATATTTTTGACAATTGCATTTTTACTCTCAAATGTAAACTGTGCAAATGCTGAAAATTTAACCCTAAAAGACTTAGAATTTCCAAAACCTCCTGCATACAGAGTCGGATTATCAGAAGTGCCAGAAACTCAATTTATTCAAGCCAAACAAGAAAAACCAACACTTGAAAAAACTTTTGCTCAAATTGGTGATAATCGAGAATCTGCAATTACAGATATGACTTATGCGGATTTAAGCATAAGCAAATTATCAAAAGAAATTGGAAAAGAATTAGAGTTCGAAGAAAATGATATGGTTTCGGACTTGACTCTTCTTTGGCAAGGTGCAGCTACTCAAAGCGATACTATAAATTTTGCATTATATAAACTTGCAAACCCAGATGCAGACAAACCTGATAGCAAATCTATTAAAAAAGTGCTTACGACTATTGCAAGTATGTCCACTTTAGTAGGGGCAAGTATGGCTAGCCCTGTTTTTGCAGGGTCATCACTTATCGGTGGCAATATCTTAAACATCATGTCACAAGATACCAAAGCTCTAAATTACAAATACACAAGAGTTAATGATGCTGACATGATTATCTTAATTAGAAAAATCGAAGACCTTCAGCAAAATGCCGTAAATTTATACTACGACTATATATCAGCAAAAAAACAACTCGAAATGACAACAAAACTTGTTGAAGAGAGACAAAGAAAATTTGAATTGGCTCAAAAAAACAACGCCCCACGAGAACTCGTTGTAATAACAGATGCCTATTATAGAACAGCCATTGACAAACAAAGAACCGCAAAATCTGACTTTTTCTCAAAACGTGCGGCCCTTGAACAATTTGTAGGAAATGAAACATTTGTACAATTTGAAAAGGAATTGGAAGCAAGAGAAAACGGAACCCAAGAAGAACAAGTAGAAAACAAAGAGTATAATGAAACAATTCAAAACGTTGAAAATTATACTCAAAATCTCCAATCTCCAGCAACAGAAGTAAAACAACAGCCTCTTCCAACAATTAATGAAGAAGCTCAAAATTCATATATCGACGAAATTCCAGACCCTAATTTAAACAAAATGCCAGATATTCAACCTCTGGAAATAAAAAAAGATAAAAAATCAGAATTAACTCCTGCGATTTCTGGAGCCGCTCCTATCAGTGAAGAATTTGAAACTTCGGAACTCGATAAAATTGCGTTTGGCAAAAAGAAAACAGAACATATTTTAACAAATGATAATTCTGAAGAGGAAATTCAACCTTCAAAAAAAGTTAAAACTCAAAAAATTAAGACAAAAAAAGAAGTCAAAAATATTAAACCGACTGCAAAAAAGAGAAAAAGTGCAAGAAGATCCACTGCTGAAGAACTAGAACCACAATTTGAGTTTAAAAAACACGATAAATACTCAACAAAGGGATTTATATTTTTACACGGTCAAGATAAAGAAGCCGCAAAACAGCAATCTCCACATTATGCACTTCCAGACCCAGAAGGACAACAAAAAGCAATAAATCAAAGACAACAAAAACAATCTTCACAAGTAAACACCGATAACTTTTTGCCACTAACTCCGATTGTTCAAACAAATTCTCAAATTCAAGAGAACAATCAACTATACAATCTCCCTCCGCTTGATGAAATAAAAGCTCCAGCACTTGATGGAAAAGGATATTCAATACACGATTTTGGGGATATGGCGTTTTAATTATGAAAATTATTCCATACGAAACTCGCACAGGCAAAGAAAATATGCAAATAGATAGCGACTTGCTGGACTTTGCCATAAAAAACGAACTAAAAGAACCTATTTTCAGACTCTATGGATGGGAACCTGCGTGTGTATCATTGGGAAGAAATCAAAAAGATGATTTCCTTGATTACGAATTACTAAAATCAAAAAATATTGACGTAGTTCGAAGATTGACGGGAGGAAGAGCTTTATTACACGACAATGAGATAACATACAGCTTTATCTGCCCTGAATCTTTTTTACAAAACGGAAGTCATATCGTTTCTTCATACAAAGAAATTTCTCAAATCTTAATTGATAAATTTAAAAAACTTGGAATAGATTTGGATTTTGGGGCTTCTAAACCAATAAAAACGGGGTTTGATTATTGTATGCTTATTTCGACGGGAGCAGACCTTTGTTACAAAGAAAAAAAACTAATAGGTTCAGCTCAATGCAGAAGCCACGGATATATTTTGCAACACGGTTCTATCTTGTATGACTACGATAAAAAGCTCCTAGAAGAAATATTCAAAGAAAAAGTATCAACAGATGAAATAACCTCAATTAAAGAAATCAATCCAAAGTTGTCAAAAGAGGAAATAATTGATATACTAAACGAGTGGTAAAATATTGGGAGTTTGGATATGAAAAATAAAAGAAACGGAGATATTACACTATCTCAAACAGTTTTGATTGTCGGAATTGTTGGACTCATACTCTTTGCGTTGATTATGGTACCATTTTACAAATCATCCAAACAAAAAATAGCCGTTGTAAAATATCAAAAAACTTATGCACAACTACAACAAGCAAATAGGCTGTACTCCCTTGTTAGCGGAGAATCAATGAATAAATATAATACAAACCTTCCAATAAATGAATTTGCAGAAACTTATTTCACCCCATATCTACAAATTTCAGAATATTGTAAAGGAAAACAAGATAATTGTTGGAATTCTCCACAATATAAAGACTTAAAAAATACAAAAAAATTCGATGTGTCATTATATAGTATTATTCTTGAAGACAATGGAACAATTGGATTTCACAAAAATCGTCAGGGTTTAATAACAATGATTTTTGATACAAATGGGAAAGCAGGCGAAAACAAATTAGGGAAAGATGTATTTGTGTACTCTTTTTACGACAATGAAAACCACCCAAAACTTTGTGATGAGAAGGTTTATCAAGAAAAAAGCATTTCAAATGGAATTCATTTTGGAGGATATGACAAATGCGGAATACCACAAGATACGTATGAATATAATGAATTAATTTCAAAAAACTTCTTTGATGGTTGCAACAAAAAAGCTTCAACTGACGCATTAGGACTAGGAGTTGGGGCAGGATGCGGAGCATTGTTAAGAAAAAATAATTGGGCTGTCGATAGAAATTATCCTTAAATTAACAAAGTTCAAAAACTAAAACAAACATAAGCTCTTGATTTTTGATAGATTTAATGATATTCTGAAAGGGACAAATGTCCATTGGACATCGTGTAATCTTTGAGAGAGATATTACACAAACAGAACTACCGTGGGACTATGGCGCAGCGGTAGCGCAGGGGACTCATAATCCCTTGGTCGTGGGTTCGAATCCCTCTGGTCCCATTTTTATTTTAGATAATCTTCCTTTTTGAGGAAGGTTATTTTTTATGGGCAGGGGCTTTGTACTCCTTGAATATTCTCTTGTTGTCAACTATGTTATTTATTAGGTAAATAATTATATAAAAAAATAATAAAACATTATATTCATGTTAAGATTATTTCATGCAAAAGAAAATTTTATATATTATAGCAGGAGCAAATGGTAGTGGCAAAAGTACATTGGCAAGTGAGTTATTACCTTCTGAAAATTTAGATTTTTTAAATGCAGATGACGTTGCAAAAGAAATTTGCCCTGAAAATATAGAAAGTGTAAAAATCAAAGCAGGTAAAATTGTTTTATCTAGACTTGAGAAATTACTAAATACTGAAAAATCTTTTGCGATTGAAACAACTTTATCTGGCAAGAACCATATAAAAACAATTGAAAGGGCTAAAAAAATCGGATATCAAGTCGTTTTAATATATTCTTATTTAGATAGCCCAATATTGTGTGAAAACAGAATTAAAATAAGAGTATTAAATGGAGGTCATAATATTCCGAAAGAAGATATTATAAGACGTTTTTACCGTAGTAAAAAAAATTTTTGGAATATCTATAAAAACCTAGTAGATGAATGGAATTTATTTTATAATGGAAATTCTGAATATATTTTAGTTGCACAATATTCTAATAACGATGTTGAAATATTTAATGAAAATTTGTATAATGAATTTATAAAGGATTTAAAGTAATGTCAAAATTATCTGAAAAATTATTAAAATTGGGAAACAGAGCAATAAAAAAAGCACAGGAAAACAATCGCAAAAAGGGAATACCTAATGTGTATTGTATAAATGGCAAGATAATTTTCGAATTACCTAATGGAGAATTAACCACTCAATATAATTTTTCGTAAATATACAATAAGCAAATATAGGTTGGGAAAAAGCAACAATCTATAATAAAATAAGTTTTAATAATTCAACTTTGCGATTTTTAGCCCCATAATCTCTTCAAGTTGAACATTATTCAATGTATCTGCAATCAATGTGTCTGGAGTTAGCGATTCAAAATTTTCATAATGAGGTAAAACACCTAATACGTTTATCCCTGTATATTCTTTTACCATTTGAGGATAATATTTCTCTTCTGGATTTTCAGACTCTTTGTCATAATTATTAACTATAAACCCTAAAAATTTAACTTTTGAAGACAAAATAAAATTCACCCCAGCGATTACATCACCTATTTTATCTTGTTTTGGATTTATAACCAAAATAAGTGGAATGCCTAGAGATTTAACTATATTTATTTCTGTCATTTTTTCTGCGACAGGAGATGAAATACTATTCGCCCCTTCAACTAGACGACATTCTGTCATCTGCATACAAGATTGAAAATCATTATAAATATCATTCAAATCAATTTTTGTATTATTTGCCTCATAAGCAGATACTAAAGGACAATTTTCACTCAAAAAAACATAACTTGAGTGCGTATTTATATTAGAATCAATTCGCTTAATCAACGCTAAATCTTGAGATTGCAAAAAGCCATTCAAAGACCTTGCCCCTGTTTGAATAGGTTTATAGACTCCAGTAGAATAATTAAGGCTCTGCATTGTTCCTGCCAAACCTGCGATTACTAGGGTTTTTCCTGATTGTCTTGAAAGTCCAGATATAAATACACTTAGCATAGCTTCATTTTATCACGAGGCATTATTTATTGCAAAATAAACCTCTTTAAGTCGTTTTTTCGTAATATGCGTGTACAACTGAGTTGTCGAAACATCACTATGCCCCAAAAGCTCTTGTACAACTCTTAAATCCGCACCATTTTCTAACAAATGAGTGGCAAAACTATGACGCAATGTGTGTGGGGAAATATGCTTGTGTATAAGTTCACCTTGATTTCTAATAAAATTATACACATCCTGCCTTGTTATATTTGCTCCATCATCTTTGAGAAATAAACTCTTAGTATCCTTCAATTTATTACTCAAAATTATCATATCACGCTGTTTTAGATACATTTTCAAAGCGTGTTGTGCTTTTTTACCAAACGGAACAATTCTCTCTTTTGAACCTTTTCCATAACATTGAATATACTTTGAATTTATATCAATATTATTCAATTTTAGATTTACAAGTTCAGAAACTCTCAATCCACAATCATACAAAAGTTCAACAATTAACGCTTCACGTTTATCAAGGTTAGAATTTAAAATTGAAGAAACTTCCTCAACAGTCATTACCTTTGGCAATCTTTTTGGGAGTTTTGGTTGTTCTAAAGTTTGAGCTGGATTTGAGGATAAAAATTCATTAGCACACAACCATTTGAAAAAGCCTCTGAAAGATGCAATTTTACGAACCACACTGCGTGGAGTAAATTTATCCTCTCGGAGCTTTAAAATATACGCATTTATCTGATTTCTTGTAATTTCTGAAACCTCATTTATACCATATTTTTTTTCTAAGAAATCAAAAAAAGCAGACAGGTCCCTTCGATAGGCATCCACTGTATTTTGAGATAAGCCCTTTTCTATTTCAATAAATTCAAGATATTCAGATAAATATTGTATATCCATATTTCTTATTTAATCGCATTTGCAAGCTTGAATAAATAATCATCACCCATTCCACGTTTAATTCCTTCTGGAATAAAGTTTTCTTTAAATTTTTCAACCGCATATCTATCTGTCATTCCAGAAATATAATCCGTTACTATACGAACAATTTTTTCCTGTGGACACATAGGCTTTAACATTTCCACATAGAGATAGAAAAGTTCTTGTATAACTCTACGAGCTTTCTTCTCCTCTTGCTTGGCTGGAGAATCAATATAAACATTCTGGAACATCCAATCTCTCAATTTCGTTGTATAACCCCAAGCTTCTTCACTCATAGCAATATTTGATTTTCCAAGAGAATTATTTACTACTTCATGAATCATTTTATTTAATCTTTTACTTTGATTTGATGAGAAATATTGAATACAATCCTTTGGCAAATCATCTTCTGAAATAACGCCTGCTCTTATAGAATCTTCAATATCGTGGTTTATGTATGCAATTTTATCTGCCAATTGAACAACTTGTCCCTCTGGAGTTTTTGGCGTATAACCCCAAGTATGAGTAAAGATGCCGTCAATTGTTTCCTTACACAAATTTAAGTTTTCCAAAACTTCTACAACTCTTACACTCTGAATATTATGATGGAAGCCGCCATCAACAAGTTCATTCAAAACACTCTCACCACAATGCCCAAAAGGAGTATGTCCCAAATCATGACCCAACGAAATTGCTTCTACTAAATCTTCATTCAAATCCAAAGCCCTTGCAATCGTTCTACCAATTTGAGAAACCTCAAGAGTGTGAGTTAATCTCGTCCTAAAATGGTCATCAAATGGAGATAGAAATACTTGTGTTTTATGTTTCAAACGCCTAAACGCTTTTGAATGTAAAATTCTATCTCTATCACGTTGAAAATCTGTCCTTAAATCTGAACGTTCTTCTTCTACTTTTCTTGTTGCATTTGCTGATTTTGTCGCAATGTCGCTTAAATTATTAAATTCTCTCTGTTCTAATTTTTCTCTTATAGTTAATGTGCTCATAATTCTCCCCTTATAGCAAATTTTATCAGAAAAGCAATATTAGACCATACTGCAAATTGAGGATATTTTAAGCAACTTTATTATCTTTTTTCGTTTTAGCTAAAGTTTCAGTATTTGGAGGCAAACCTCTTTTTGATTGTTGATACTCTTTTAATTTTTTATCTAAGAAATTACCAATTTTACCAATAATTATTGAAGAACCGATACCTAGAGCCATAGCTTTAGTTCCTGCATACAATTTTGCGTTACCATACAATGAAACACCTAAACCAGCAATTGCAGGGAATCCATATTTCAAAGAAATTGAAACTCTTTCGTCTGAATCTTTTGATTTTCCTAAGTAGTAACCCAAAGTTCCAAGACCTCCTAAGATTGTCAAAACATCTGTTGGAGCAGAACCAAGAGCTAAATCTCTAACCTTGCTTATAAAATCATCTGTTTCTATTTTTATGGATTTATCAAGATTTTTTACACCTTCACGGTAGAATTTTTCAACAGTTTTATAATCAGATTCTGGTAGAAGTTTTTTATAAATATCTAACATTTCTTCGACCTTACCTGATTTGAAGTTTACAACCATTCCTCTTAACTCTGTAATATTTTCAAGTAAGTTTGTTGCAACTTCCTTATCCATTGAATTATCTTTTATTGCCTTTGCAATTTCTGCTCTGAAATCATCAGCACCTGACAAAATTTCTTTTCTAATTTTGCCATCATTTGTACCAGATTTGAGGTATTGATAAATAGATTGTCTGATATTTCTCAATTTATTAATTTTATCAATATCATTATGACTAATAGAATGAGTCATTTGGATAATCATTTTATCAGTATCAGTGTGGAAATCTTTTAGAGAATAAGAAATATCTTTTCTATGACCTCTAACCAATTTTTGAATAGCAGTCTTTTCTGCACCAATAGCATCTTCTGCCATAAAAGATCTCACCAAATCAGCAGACCAGAAAGTTTTTAAATCTTTGAAATGTTCTTCTAATTCTTTTGCAGATTTTTTAATTCGTAAATATCTACTAGAACGAGGTTCTGCACCAAAATATTTTTCATATGATTTTGCTAAATCATCATCCATTTTGAGAAGATGTTCAAGCCACTGTATTCTCGTTTTCTTAACGCCATTTATTTCAACAATTTCCCCAGCTTTACGAGAGAATGCTTTCATACTTGTTCCTGCTGCCATATCACGAGCTAAATTAAAGGATTTTTCTGACTTTTTATACGCATTTACAACAGCTTGACGACCAATCTTTTCAAACAATCTAGTTGTAACTTGATGCAAGTATCTTGACGGCTTTGACAAATACATTATCTTTTTAAATGCAGAATCTTTTAAACTTGTATAATTATTGATAGCCTCTGAACGATGTTGAAATTTGTCCAATTTGCCAATCATATAAACATAAAAACGATTAAGCGGAGTGTCGCTCATATTATTTAATTTTGATTGTTGAACTTTGTATTCTAAGTGATTTTGTAATTTTTTGAACCCTTTAGAAATTCCTTTAGGTCCACCTTTCAAAACAAAGAAAATTCCCGCCGCAGTTAAAACAACTGCACCTGCAATTGATAAACCAATAAGTTTTGCATTATTAGTTTTTCTTGCTTCTTCTGGGGTTAAAATTTGAATTTTAGGGATTGATAACTTTTTCTCTTCTTTATTATTAATTTCAACAATATCTGGATTCTGAATAGTATTTTGAGATTGCAACCAATAGCTATCTGACTGTTGAGGTCTTTTAGACACCAAGTCAAATGGGTTATCTTTTTTATAATTTTGAGATACTGTATTTATCATGAAATCATCTAACCTACTATTTATTATAACAAGTAGGAAGGTTAAAAATTGCTTATTTAATAAGTTTTATTACGAAAACAGTTCTGTATCGATAACTTTTGCAACTTCAAGAGCGGAATTTTTATCTGAAAGTTGTTCTTTAACACGACCTAAATCTTTAATCATTTGTTCTCGTCTTTCAGAATTATACAAAATCTCTTCAATTTCGTAAACAATATTCATAGGAGTTGCTTTTGATTGTAAAATTTCTGGGACAATATCCTTATCCGCAATAATGTTTGGGAGACAAACTCTTTTTATACATCTTACTAATAAATACAACCAATACAAAATTTGAGGTCCTTTATAAGCAATAATCATTGGAGTTTTGTACAAACAAGCTTCCAAAGCAACTGTTCCAGAAGCTAAAATTAACGCATCAGAAACACTCAACAACGCTTGGTTCTCGCCTTTGATAACTTTAATATCACAATCGCCAAGATATTTTTCATAAACTTCATCAGATAAATTTGGAGCATGAGATATGCAGAACTGCAAATCAGAATGTCTATCTTTTAATCTTCTAACAGCTTCTTTAAATACTGGCATCAAGTTTTTTAGTTCAAACTCCCTTGAACCAGGGAAAACTGAAACAAGTCTTTTTTCAACATCAAGACCATGATTTCTAAAAAATTCTCTTCTTCCAGCAGCAGGAGGAAGCTGAGAAACAAGCGGATGGCCACAATAGTGGGTATCTATGCCATATTGAGCATAAAGAGGTTTTTCAAATGGGAAAATACACAAAACCTTATCCACAAACTTTTGGATAAATTTAATTCTGTATTTTCTACTAGCCCAAACTTGTGGAGGAATATAATAAAAAACCTTTATCCCTGCATCATGCAAAAATTTTGCGACACATAGATTGAAAGCTCCGTAATCAATCAATAAAACCAAATCTGGATTATATTCATTTTTCAAATAATCTACAACAGCCTTACCCAATTTGATATGATTTATCAAAATTTGAGAAGAGATTCCCATTGCAGACATTTTATCTTGATTAGTAAAAAGCTTAACACCTTGAGATTCAAGATTAATTCCACCAATACCTTCAATTTGAACATCAGAATTCAATGCTCTCAATTCTTTAACAACATTTGAAGCATGAATGTCTCCTGAATATTCACCTGTGATAATAAAAATCTTTTTCATCTATACTGCCATTATTACTATATTGTGCTTATCAGCGTAGTTAACAACTTTTTCTTGGTCAACAATAATTGTTTCATTCGCTTCTACCGCAATCAAAGAAGCGTGATAGTGACGCATTGTTCTAAGAGTTCTCATCCCAATAGCTGGAATATCAAATCTCTTATCTTGTTTTGGTTTTGCAACTTTGACAATTACAGCCCCGTCTTTTGCAAGCTTTGCACCACGTTTGATACAAACATCTGTACCCTCAATTGCTTCTACTGCCATAATCATTTTATCTTTAATTACAACAGATTGACCAACATCTAATTTACCCATTTCTTTTGCCAACCAAAAGCCATAATTTACATCTTCCATTTGAGCATCAGTTGGTTTGTGACAACCTAAAACACCAGCTGGAATCATTAAATTCTTAATGAAAATTGTTTGGTCTAAAACTTCAACACCAATCTTTGCAAGTTCAGAAACAATCATCAACATAACTTGGTCATCGTTCAATCTTGTTGCTTCTTTAATTAAATCAACGGCTCTTTTATCAAACTTGTGAAGTTGTAAAAGAACTTTTTTATGAACTTTGCCTAAGAAAGTAAGTTGTTTAATTCCTTCATCTTTCAAAATTGCTTCAATTTTATTAACTTCTCCTGGGTGGCAAGAATAAACTTTAGAGCAATATTTTTTCAATTCTCTTTCGTTATCATGTGCAAGAGAAATACATACAACTTCAAAGCCGTTTTCTTTTGCATATTGAGCCATCTTGATTGGCAATATACCATCTCCTGCTATCAAACCTTGTTTATTATCTAATGTAATTGTCACGATAATTTTCCTCTTTTACTGTTTATCTTAATGAATAAATCTTTTTAACTTCTTCACTCGGTAACATTTTAGCACCTCCAAGAAGATTTGAAAAGAGAACCGTCTGAGCATACGCTTCACACAATTCTAATTTTAAATAAGCATCCTTAACATCTTTTCCGCCAACAATAACTCCATGATTTGCCATCAAAACGACATCAAAATCTTTGAAGAATTTAGATGTATTTTCAACAAGCTCTTTTGACCCAGGGAGAGCATATTCAGCAAGGGGAATATAATCAAAGCAATAAACAATTTCTGCCAAAATATTTTTGTCTAATGCTTTTCCTGCAGCAGAAAAAGCTGTTAAATATGGAGAATGAACATGGAAAATATAATTTATATCTTCTCGCTGTTTATAAAATTCAACGTGGAGCATTTTCTCACTTGAAGGTTTTTTATTTCCGTCAATTATATTTCCTTCAAAATCAATCAATGCAAAATCATCTTCTGATAAATATCCATTAGCTGTACCTGTTGCGGTTATCAAAATTTCATTTCCACATCTAGTAGAAAGATTACCAGAAAATCCTGGAGTAAAATTCTTAACCCCAGCAAGTTTGCCGTATTCAATTAATTCATTCTTAACTACATCTATCATATTATTGAATAGTTTCCTTATCTGGATCTTCGATATCTATTACTTCTGCGTATTCTAGAACTTTAGGTTTTTCGCTTGCTCCAGCTTTTGATTTTTTATTTGTAACGGGAACTTCTGAATCGTTTTTAGATTGAGAAAAGGCTATTTTTCTTTTTTCTCCTTCATCATCTTTGTTTTGATTTTTACCTAATCTTTCTGGATTTTTTATTTCCATTTTTTTATAAGTAACAGTTGTTCCTTTTGTGTCAAATGCAACATTAAAACCAAAATAAGTTGTTTGACGAACAAAGTCATAACCTAAATTAATTTTCAAATCATCTGGACCAATTGAAAACAAGAAAGCATTTTCTTGGAACAATTTCCCATTTGGAGCATCATCAGAAAGGTTAATATTCCCTGCCCAACCAACAGACAAATACTTACAAACTCTGAAAGCTTCTGACAGATACACACTCTGGTGACCATATCTATAAGCATCATATCGTGGCAATGGAGTTTGGTCAGAATATCCAGATATGAAATATCCAATATCTTGCATCCAATTTTTATATTGTAGGTGAACTCTAGGACCAACTCTACCAATAAACTGAGTATCGCCTGTACCATAAATAGCAGCAGAACCCTGCATTACAAAACCAGCATCTGCCACAATTCTTTTTTCTTCGTTTTTATAATGCCAAATATGTTGGTTCAATTCCGCCATATATCTAAATCTTGTTGTAGAGATATTATTAGAATCTAACTTTTCACCATAGAAGTTTCTGTCATTATCTTGCATCAAACCAACACCAAATCTATGACGGAAACCTAAATCCATATTTTTAGCTAAGAAATCTTTATTATTATAACCTCTGTCATAATATACTTCCGCCATATACTTTGGCATTTGACGACCTAAAAACCATTCATCCATGAACGAATTTGCTGCATATTGCAAATACAAGTGATCATCTAACCTTTGGATACCTTTTAAGAAGAAAATATCCGCAGCAGAAGCATAACCGAGTTCCGTTTTATTGAAAGTATTAAAATACTTAACAGCACCACCAAATCCAAACTTGTGTTGATAATTCAAAAATGGAATAGCTTTGATTACAGAACCTCCAGGTCCACCAAATACAAACCCAGGACCGACAAACAAACCTACTTTTCTTCTTGTCCCAAATTCAGGATAGTTTGCTTCAAAATAATCGTGTTCTTTATTTGTATAAGCAGTTAAACTTGGCCATTTAAAGAAATATTTACCATCTTTATAGACTTTAATACCTTTTGCTTTAAACACATCATGATTTTTTCTAGCATCAACATAAATTTCATCAATATCAAGTCTTACATTATTACCAGTTGGATCACCAAAGAATAACGCTTGAGATTCACGAGGAACAATCATATTTTGGAATCTTGGACCAACCATTCTAGACATCAAACGATATACTTGGGATTCTTCTGAATGGAAATTGCCATCATGAAGAATAATCAAACCATCCTTTTGAATAGCTTTCTTCGCATCCATAATAGTTGTATCACTTATGGATTCAACATTATCCATAACCATTGTTTCTTCGTTCATATCAACTTCGAGGTAACTACCCTTAGTTGGCATTCCATCTTTAAATACAATAACATTTCCAATACCCTTTAAGATATTAGAATCATCGTTATAAGTCATTTTATCAGCAACAATTTTTATATTTTGAGGAGGAAGAATTAAAACAGGACGTCCTGTCGCAACCATATCTCCTGTATCCTCATCATAATTCACATTCTCTGCATCCAAAATTAGCTGTCTTTCTGTAACTTCCTCATTTACTCCTCCTTCTAAAGAAAGAGTGTTTTCAGAAATTTCAGATGAAGTTTCTGATTGAATTGAATTCACCAAATCTGATTCTGATTGAAGAACATTAGAATCAGATTGTTTTTCTTGGGTCTTTTTCTTTGTCCAGAATTTGAATTTATTTTCAGAAGGCTTTTTATCCTCTGTTGATTGAACTTTTTCTTGCATCAACTTATTAGAAATTTTTAGACGCATTTGTTTTACAAACGGCATTCTATCGCCATCAATATCTTTTGTAGAAATCCCCATTCCACTACCACTATAATCAAAAGAATAGTCGTAATTATCAGGGGTTCCGTTTACATCTGGAATCATATTTGATAAAGAAGAACGGAATATTACATCCTGAACATTAGACACAGGGGAATCGGCTAAATCCTCTGCATAAGAAGAATTAGAAAACGCTAATATTAAAACTGCTGCTAATAAATATCTTTTCATTCAAATTCCTTCTTTTTAAATATACCCAAACGGACTCACTGGTTTTCCGTTTTCTCTGACCTCAAAGTGACAATGAGGACCAGTACTATATCCAGTTGAACCTTCTCTACCAATTGTCTGACCTTTTTTAACATTTTGACCACTGCTTACAAGTACAGCAGACATGTGTCCATACAATGTTGTGATTGGTTTTCCATTGATTATACCGTGATCCAAAATTACTACTTTACCATATCCTCCATACCATCCAGCATAAATAACTCGACCATCATTTGAAGCATGAATTGAGCCACCATTTGGACCTGCAATATCTATACCAGAGTGGAAAATTCTGCTCTTGAATATTGGGTGAACCCTATAACCAAAAGGAGATGTGATTGGACCAGAAATAGGTCTGATAAAGCCAGTTGAAGAAACCTTTACCGTAGAAGTTCCACCATGTTTTCTAGTCATACTAGCAATCATATGTTCAATACTTGCAGACTGTCTTGCAAGTTCTCTTTCAGAACGTTCGTAGTAACTTTTATCTTTTTTCAATCTTTCAATCATTGATTTGTTTTCAGCAATTGAATTCTGAATAACAGCTCTTTGGTTGTTAATATCTCTAATTGAAGCTTCAACAGCTCTTCTTTGAGATTCTACTTGCACTTTCAATCGAGCAATTTCATTTGCTTTAGCTTTCACCGCTTGCATTCTACGATAATCATCTTTGATAACAATTTTTTCATAATAGAACATATCAAGCATTGAATTAACATCTTTTGCAGACAAAATAAGTTCAAACATGCCAGAACGTTGATGCTTATAAACCTGTCTAATTCTAGATTTCATTGCAGCATCGATACTTCTAAATTCCGCAATAGCATTATTTAACTGAGCTTCCATAGATGATAAATTAGAAACCAAATTATTATAACGTGCAGTTGTTGTTTGCAATTCTTGATGGGCAACTTCTAATTTTTGTTGATTGTTGCTCAACTTATCTTTTTCATTTTTTAATTTAATATCTGTTTGCTTTTTCTTTTGATGGAAGTAATTTCTCTTCGCATTTGTTTGATTTAATTTTTGACGTAATGTTGAAGCGGCACAAACCATTGAAGAAACACCGCCTAATCCGAATGCTCCTAGAATAATCCAGCATATTAATATTTTTTTTAAGATATTTGTTTTTCTCATTTTTATACTATTTTACAAGCAGTGGAAGTAACATCAAACCAAAGGTCCAAGCAAGGAATGTGAAACATATTATCCCTATAATCACTTTTTGATGTTTTCTAAAAAATTCCATAAGTTCTCCCCTTATACATCTGATATTTTACAATAAAAAAAAACTTTAGACAAGGAATTGAAACATATTTTAACTTTAAAAATAGTAAAATGAACTTTTTTAGATTACAATCGTTGTATAAGTATAGAGGTTACAAATATGAAAGATAAATGTACGAAATACGAAGCACTTTTCACTTTTAGAGACGAAGAAGAATTGAATGAACACATTCAAGAATGCGAAGATTGCAGACTTGAACACGAAAAAATGCAAAAAGTCTCTGCCCTTCTTCAAGAAGTTAAGCCTTATTTCAAAGAACGTAGAAGAAATCTGGCTAAAATAAAAGTTGCATGCGCTTTATTTATGCTTATGTTTAGCGGAACAACTTTAGGAGTCATAAACTTCAACACTGATGTTTCTGACACCTTGAAGTATGGATCGACACTATCTTCAGAAGACTTAGGTCTTCCAGTAGATTCGTATGGACTTATAGCGGTTGAATAGATGGATTTAAACAAAGTAATTACTGAAAACAAACAAAACATAAAAAACATAATTAGACTTATTACTAAAGAAGATAATGAAGATTTAGAACAAGAAGTCTATGTAAAAATATGGAAAAATGCAGAAAAATACGAAGAAAAAGGCTCTATAAAAAGCTGGATTTCTTGTATTACAAAAAACACATCGCTGGACTATCTAAAATCTGCATATCACAGAGTGTTTTCTAGCTCAACATCTGACGATTTAGTTATGACAAATATAAAAGACAAAAAGACTTCTCCAGAAGCTAAAGTTGCAAGTTTAGAAAGACAAAAAGTTATTATAAAAGCAGTAAATAGCCTTAAACCAAAATTTAAAGAAGTAATTATGATTTGCGAAATCAATGGTTATTCATATGAAGAATGTTCTAAAAAATTGAATTGTCCAGTCGGAACAGTTAAATCAAGGTTATACAATGCAAAAAAAGAATTAGCAGAAATGTTAAAAGATTTGATGTAATAAATATAAGGAAGGACAAAAAATGAAAAAAGTATTGACTTACTTATTTGCAATAGGAATCATATCAGCAGGATTGAATCCTACATTTGCAAACCCTCAAACTCCACCAGCAAACTTTGCTCAAAAACATCCATCAAGAGAAATGGTGCGTCAAAAATTTGAACAAAGATTGAACTTAACAGACAAACAAAAAGAAGAAGCTCGTGCCATCCACAAAAAAGGCAGAGAACAAATGAAACCTATTATGGATCAGATTATTTATAAACGTCAAGAAATCGATGCTATTTCTAAAACTAAAATGCTTGAAAGAGCAAAACAAGAACAAATTGCAGAAATCACAACTCAAATAAGAGAACTTGAAAAAAAAGCTAACGAAATTAGAAAAGCAAATAGCCAAGAATTTGAAAGCATCTTGACTAAAAAGCAAAAAAATGAATTAGCAAAAATGAAAGCTGAAGGGCGTGCAGAATTTGAAAAAAATCACCCAGCAAGACCTCCATTCCAAGGTCTAGGAACTCCAGCAGGATTGTTTATGCCAAGCTTCACTGGCAGACCTCTATTCCCACCTCCAGTTCCAGATTTTACAAATAAATAGAAAATTAAAAACATTAAAAACTAAAACAGGATGCGTTAAGTAAACACATCCTGTTTTTATGTTAAAGACTAATTTTCCATTTGAGTTTTACGAACTTCTTCTTCCTTGATAAATTTGCAAAGTTCCTCAAGACGCTTGTCCTCCATTGCATCCATCAAATCTTGAATATCTTTAATTTTACCTAATGCAAAACCTGTTTCTGCAAGTAAAACACAATCATTACATAATCTATAATCACCATACTGAATAGAACCAGCAAGGTTTTTGTTTTTTCCGCAACAATCACAATCAAAAAAATCATTCGCAATATCTGGATTTTCTTCCAAATCGTCAATAACCATTTGCTGAACAACTTGTTGCATTTCATTTATTATTTCTTCATTTGATTTTGTCATTTTTTAGTCCTTGATTAAATTATTCATATCTTTTACAGCTTGAGCCAAACCAGTAAAAATTGCTCGAGAAATTATACTATGTCCAATATTCAACTCATACAAATCTTCAATTTGACGCATTCTTGAAACATTTTCATAATTCAAACCGTGTCCAGCATTAACTTTTAGACCTAATGCGTGAGCAAGTCTAGAAGCTTCTCTTATTTTTTCAAATTCTTCTTGTTCATCAGGAGTTCCAAAAGCTAAAGAATATTGACCAGTGTGAAGTTCAACAAATTGAGCACCAGTTTTTGCAGCAGCATAGATTTGTTCTCTTGATGGATCAATAAATAAACTTACAACAATACCCGCGTCAACTAAAGGTTGGACAAATTTTGTAACTTTCGTCAATTGAGAAGCTACATCCAAACCGCCTTCGGTTGTTACTTCTTCTCTTTTTTCTGGAACTAGACAAACTGAATATGGACGAACATCAAGTGCTATTTTTTGCATTTCATCTGTTACAGCCATTTCCAGATTTAATTTAGTTTTAATTACTTTTTTCAAAGTTCTAACGTCTTGATCTTTAATATGACGTCTATCTTCTCTTAAGTGTGTCGTAATAGATGTTGCACCATTAGCTTCAGCTACCTCTGCGGCTTGAACAGGATCTGGTTCAGCCCCTCCTCTTGCGTTTCTTAGTGTTGCGACGTGATCTATATTTACACCTAAAAGCATAATCTGTCCTTTCTAAAACTTCATTTTACTAATTTTCAACAATGCAGTATAAGAAGGTAAAATTGTAACCCTCTCTTCTATATTATCAGATTTTGTAGCAATTTCAACTGCTGTTTTTATATCCTCTTCAACAATAATCTTTTCAACAGGAACTCCTGCATATTTTAACCTTACCGCCATATCTCTGGCTCTTATTCCAGAAGTAATGATAGGTTTTTCAGCATTTTTCAATTGTTCAAAATCACTATCCCAAAGCCACGAAATATCTCTCCCATCAGCATAATTATCATTGATGGCAATTAAAATTTGAGAGGATAAATCAACAGTTTTTAAAACTTCGCTCGCACCTGTTGGATTTTTTATTAGTTGAATAAGTGTTTCATGTCCGTTAATTACTCGTTTTTCAGCTCTTCCAAAAATTGATTTATAAGATAAAACAGCTTCTTTAATTACTTCATAATCAATCCCTAAAAGCAGTGCTTGAGATATTGCACCTAGAGCGTTATAAGCATTATAAAGTCCAACCAAATTAACTTTAAAATTATATTCTTTGTTCGTAGAAGCTTCTACAACTTTTAATTCGGAATAATCAGCAAATATTTTTACATAACCCTTATAGTCAACAGGAGGTCTTTTATAACCACAATTGTTACAGAAATAATGTCCTTCTTGAGCAAAAAATTGCTTATCATACTCTAAAGGATGGCCACAAACGCAATTAAACACCTCGGTTGGAGCATTCGAAGTTGAATTATGAATATCAGAACAGATTTCTACATCCTCAAATCCATAAAAAAGAGTCTTTTTACCTTTTCCGAGATTAGAAACAAGTGGGTCATCAGCATTCAATAGTAATGTAAGTCCATCATTTTTTTCAATTGCATTTCGGATAAAACTTGCCGTTGTTTCAAGTTCACCATATCTATCAAGCTGATCACGGAATAAATTCGTAACTAACAAATATTCAGATTTGTAATCATCATATAATTTGGTCAAATATGCTTCGTCAGATTCTAAAACAGCATAATTGAATTTATTAGGCAATATTGAAAGATTAAGGGCAAAAACATTTGCAATGCCTGTCAACATATTTGCACCCTTCACGTTATGGATAACATTATTTTTCCCTGTTTCTAAGATTTGAGCAAGCAATCCAGATGTTGTAGTTTTTCCATTTGTACCTGTTACCGCAATGGTTTTAGCATTTTTCATATATAATTTGCAGTATTTCAAAAAACTAGGACAAATTTTCAACGTCATCATACCGACAAAAGACGTTCCTGATGAACGATTCAACAACCTAATTGCCACATATGCTAATCTTGCAAATATAATCGCTATATAAAATCTCACTCTGTTCATAAAATAGTCCTCTAGACGTATTCAAAAAAATATGCTAATAATATATTATATGTTTAATATAATACAAAAGTAAGAAAAGTTGAAAGATGTTGGTTTTATTTTTTACAATAATTTTTATAGCGGAACTAATAATTGCAGGACAAATAATTGCCCTAATACAAAAAGCAAGACAAAATGTTTGTCAAATCAATCAAACTGTCACAGATATGAAACCCGAAATTGAAAGAAATATCTGTGATGTTAGAATTGCGATTAACACAATTTTATTAAGAATAACTGGTGTTCATGGTTTTGTTGATAAAAGAAAAGAAGATTACAAAAAGATTTTTTCCGCAAACTTTTTGACTAAACTTGCAAGCTTCATCCTTGCAAATGATTGGAAGAAAATCTTCTTGGCTCTTGACGTAATTTTAACTATCAAAAAATTTATTTTGAGATAAATGCTTAAAATTTATAAAACTAAAAAGGCTTTGATTTTCAAAAATCAAAGCCTTCTGATTATTAATACAATTTTTAGTGTTTTGAAATTTTGTATGTTATACCATTGATGGTAACAGACGTACCACTATTTGTAGTCCATACCAAATCTTCACTAGGATATGCACAGCTTTTGTCATATATTTGACCAGACCATTGAGCATCTTTTTTATTGGCTAATGCAGACATTATCGTAGTTGCACTCAAAGTTCCACCAGAATAAGTTCCATTACCACATTTAATCTTTACAGCTAATGAATCAGGTAAAGTTGCATTGGAAGGATCTAATTTAAAAGTACCAGAGGCTCTGGTATAAGGAGTATCACCATATTTATAACTACTAGATGTTGGGAAGTAATTCAAGTGCAATGTAATAGTCGTCTTACAAGCTGCAACAGTAGGACCAATTTTAGAGTTTGCAGTACAGCAAATATCTCCTGTTTTAATCATATTATTTCTTTTTTTATACAAACAACAACCATCTGATGAGTCTTTTGTATAAGATGAACATTCTTCTATTGCTGTTGGAGTAATAGGAGTTTCATTTTCTGCAAAAACACCCTCTACTCCCTGCTGTTTCCCTGCAACAGAAGAACCCGCAGAAACAGTAGGTAAGGCTTCCAACACTCTAAGGTCACGTCCCACAACATTTGGACCTTTTAAACCATTCAAATCCATTACAACTTGAGCAGATTTCCAATCACCCGTATGAGTTTTAGGTTGAGGTGCGATACAAATACTTGTACCATTCTTCAACTGAGCACAGGTACCACGAGGGATTAAATCAACAGCTTTGACAGATTCCCTTATATGGGTAGGGGCTTCTTTATACACCGCATACTCTGGAGCAAAACAATCAGCACCTGAGTCAGTGATATTGCCGCAATATTTAGCAACTTTAAAATACTTTTTCAAAAACAGCCCAGAAGTATCATCACTAATTGTATCTGAACTCATCATTGTATCTTCAAAACGACTTTTATTTTCTGTTACTGGAAGAGATTCCATTATTGCTTTGATTGACTCATTCTCCTTATTATACATATGCTCAAACATATTATTTTGGTATGTTGTAATAACCATAGGCAAAACTAACGCTGCTATAACCCCAACAATCGCCGTAGCAATCAAAACTTCTGTAAGCGTAAAAGCTCTTTTATAATTAAAAATCACTAAATTGTAACTCCTTTTATTCCCTTAATTCATATCCTTAATATTATTATAACAATCTTTTTAACCTTTTGCAATAAATAAAAAAATCAACGAGTTAAAAGGGATAAAAATCCATGTTTTCTCTTGAAATTAGCAGAAAAATATGTTACAATTATGAAGAAATTTTTGAAAGACGAGGTTTACAACTATGAAAAACAAAACATTTATGTTTTCAATGGGCGTTATCGCAGGTGTAGTAGGCGGAATTGTTGCAGGTGTTCTTTTTGCCCCAAAACCAGGAGAAGAGTCTAGAAAAGAACTTACAGATGCAGCTTGCGACCTTTATGAAAAACACGCTCCTCAAATCGCAGAAGCAAAAAAACAAGCTCTAGAATCTATTGACTTAATGAAGTATAAAGTTGAAAGACAAATTAGAAAACTTAGCAATTCTGCAAAATCTAAAAAAATGCTTAAAGCTAAAGAATTAGAAGATTCTGAATCTCAAAGCACAGATAATGAATTTGATTACTAAACATTAATTTATAAAGGAATAAAATATGAGTATTGAATTATCACAAGTAATTTTAAATCACGGCTTAACTTTCCTTGCTGTTGCTACTGGCATTGTAGTTATCGTTGTAGCATACTTCCTAGTTAAGTTAATTATGGATTTAACAGTTTTATCAAAAAATCTGAATGAAACTTCCGTTATGCTTAATACAGAACTTAAGCCAACATTGAAAGAACTTAATGAAACAATCCATTCAATCAATTCACTTGTACAAAGTACAGATGAAGGAGTTGGAAATGTTAAAATAAGTCTTGAAAATGCACTTACAAAAACAAAATCATTATCAGAAAGCATTTTCGGCGGATTCTTAAAAGGATTTATGACAGTTTACTCTTTCTTCAATAGAAAGAAATAAACATTCGGGTAATAAAACCTTTAAAAATCAGATTTATAATATGTAAGAATACAAAAAGGAGATTAAATATGTCAGTTTCAAAATTTATAGCAGGTTTTGTTGTTGGTGGTGCTATCGGAGCAATTGCAGGTATTTTGCTTGCACCTAAATCTGGAGAAGAAACAAGAAGACTTCTTTCTGAATCTGCTCAAGATATGACAAGAAGAGCTGATGAAACAGCTAAACAAATCAAAGATAAAGCAGACGATGCTGTTTCTGACCTTCAAAGAAAAGGTGAAGAAATTAAAGACAAAATTCAAGACCTTATTGCTAAACAAAAAGAATCTAAAGAAGAAGTAGCAGAAGAAAAAGCAGAAGAACCAAAAGCTGAATAAAACCTACTTCTTAAAAAAACAACTTATTAAAGAGCGAATGAGCAAAAGTTCATTCGCTCTTTGTATTTTAACCTTGACTTGAAATATTTTTAGAAAGTAATAAAATTGATATATAAAAAATGATTAAGGTATAGGAATTATTGCATGCAAAAAAATGAATATATTGAAAGGACGAAAGAATTTTTAAGTTCGTCAAGAGTTCTCAAGTTATTATACTTGGTTACATTTACTGTTTTGATTACGTGTATTATCGCATCCCAAAACTTCTTTTTCCAATCTATTATTGAAAACGGAATAAGTAAACGTGATATTATTGCTCAAAAAACATTAACCGTAGAAGATGTTAAAAGAACGGAGCAACACAAACGAGAAGTAGCACAAAAAGTTGAACCAATTCTTGTTCCAGCAGAAGATGATTTCATCAAGTCTAACCTTGAAACACTTCAAAATTCAATTATTCAAATCAGAAAGAAAAACAGTTCAGAAAAAGAAAAAATTGAAGAATTAAATGTACTTTTTGATTTGTCAGGAAATCCTAAAAAGACATTCATCTTAGATTTCTTATTGCACGTAGATGATGCCAGCCTAAGAGAAGCTTTTGACAAAGCCTCTCTATCACTTGTTAATATCTTGCAAAAAGGTATCACAGAAAAAGATTATGAAAAAGACAATATTAATGCACTTATTCAAGATAACTTAATTACAAATGTTTCAAAAAGACAAATGATTGTAATTCCAGCACTTTTAGAACAAGTCATCGTACCAAATCTTGTTGTAGATGAAGCTGCTACCGAAATCGCAAAACTTAATGCTCAAGAAGCAGTTAAACCATACAAAGTAACCTTCCAAAAAGGGGAAAAAATCGTATTTGAAGGCGAACCAGTAACAAGATTAAAACGTGACGCACTTAGAGAAGCTGGATATAACGTATATGAACTTAATTGGCAAGGAATTTTATCTGTTTATATACTAGTTCTATTCCTTACAATTATTTATCTTGCTTATTTAAAATTTTTTGAAAAAGACTTTTTAGAACCTAGATATTTGGCACTCTCATCGATGATGTCCATTATAGCCTGTTCAATTGCGGTATTATTACCAACAGGTTTTTCACCGTATATTTTACCAATTCCTGCAATAATTATCATTTCTGCAATCTTTTTAAATCCAAGAATCGCATTCCTACTTTCTAGTTTAACCTTAGTCATTTTAACCGTTGGAATGCAATACGAAACTCAATTCCTAATCGTTTTCACAATCCTTTCTATTATCGGAATGATAACTATTTCAAAAATAAAATATACAAGACGTTTTGACCTAATCAAAGCAGGCTTCCATCTCGGAGTAGCGGGTGTTTTAACAATGATGAGTTTATACTTTATTGACAAATGCCTTATCGACGTTAACAATTACCTAATCTTGAAAAACTGCATATTCCTATTTGCAAATAGTATAATTTCATCAATTGCAGCACTTGGTTTATCGCCAATATTGGAAAGCACTTTCCATATCATTACGCCATATGGACTTGCAGAGCTAGGGGATCATAATCAACCACTATTGAAACGTTTACAAATTGAAGCTCCTGGAACTTACCATCATAGCTTAATGGTTTCAACACTTTGCGAAGCAGCAGCAGAAGCAATTGGTGCAAATCCTATTTTAGCTAGAGTTGGAGCTTTTTACCACGATATTGGGAAATTAAAAAGACCTTTATTCTTTGTTGAAAACCAATCTTATTTCAGCATTGAAAACCCTCATAACACTTTAAATCCAAGACTTAGCAAAATGGTTATCACTGCTCACCCTAAAGATGGTGTAGATTTAGCTAAAGAATACGGATTACCAAGTATTATCAATGATTTCATTCTTCAACACCACGGAGAAGGAATTGCAAAATATTTTTATAATCAAGCTGTTCAAGAAGAAGGAGCTGAAAACGTAAAAGAAGAACAATTCAGATATACAGGCCCAAAACCAAATAGAAAAGAAACAGCTATCTTAATGCTTGCTGATGCCGTTGAATCAGCCGTTAGAGCAATGAAAGGTGCGACTGTTGACCAAATAGAAAACATCATTGATAAAATTATTGTTGAAAGATTAAACGATGGTCAATTAGCAGATAGCCCTCTTACATTGAAAGATTTAAAAGTTATTGCATCTACATTTAGTAGAATCCTAAGAGGTATGCAACACAACAGAATCAAATATCAAGAAAATATCGCAGAAGAATTTGCTAAAAACAAAATCGAGATGCCAAACAAAATCTTAGATGAAGATTTTGAAAAGAAAATCAAAGAACTTGAAGATAAAAACCACACAGACCTAAACACAGATAATAAAAAGGATTTATAATGGAATTAAACATCTATTGCGAAAACGAATTTGATAACTGGAAACCAAATGAAGAAGAAATAATCGAAGTAACAAAAAAAATCTTTAATTCTTATATGGAAGAACCAGAAATTGCTGACCATTGTGCAATTACAGGAAGAGATTTCAAAACAGTTGCATTTGATATTTTGTTTTGCGATAGTAAAAAAACACATGTAATAAATAAAGAATACCGAAACAAAGACTATCCTGCTGATATTATTACATTTGCGGTTTTTGCAGATTCTCCAGAGGAAGAAAAGTTTATTCTAGACTTTGAAATTAATTTAGGAGAGATTATAATAGCATTAGATAAGATTATCGAAGAATCTCAGAAAAAAGAAATTCCAAAGGAAGAGGAATTATACTTTTTAATCAGCCACGGAATTTTACATTTACTGGGATTTGACCACCAGACAGAGGAAGAATTTAACTTTGTCGTAAAACATCAAAAAATGGCTCTTAAAAAGATAGGAATAGTGTATGACAAAATATAAAAAACAAAATTTTTCAAATACATTTAAAAACGCAAGAAAAGGTATGAGATTAAGTATAAAAAGCGAAAGAAACATTAGAGTTCATCTTTTCACCGCTTCGCTTGTCTTGGTTACAGCCTATTGTTTAAACTTTTCTATCGTAAAATTTTGCATTTTACTCTTAACAATAGCAGGAGTAATTTCAGCAGAAATGTTCAATTCTGCAATAGAATTTTCACTAGATGCAATTTTCCACAACAGATATTGCAGAATGGTCGGAATGGCAAAAGACATTGCAGCTGGAGCTGTTATGCTAGTTACAATTAGCGCTGTTATGATTGGAGTTTTACTTTTTGCACCTCCAATTATTCAACTAATAACTCAATAAAATTCAAATGAAAAAGCCCTTACTTACAAAAGCAAAGGCTTTTTATCTTTTACCGAATAATCTTTTTTTTACAAACAAGAATTAGTTATTACTCAACACCAAACGGAATGTAGCTAAATTCTTGATTGATAACATTGCATGTTTGTTATGCTGTTCTTCTGAAATATTAAAAATTCTAATAATTCTTTGAATTTCTGCTAAATCTTTATAGGATTCAATTTTATAAACATTTTCAATTGGATCTGATACTACAGACATTAAAGTATTTAATTCTTGTTCTTTCATTTACCGATTATCCTCATTCCTATATACACTTATATAAAGTATTTTTTTTTTCGAGAATTGCCTTTTTTGTTCAATCTTTGTTAACAGAACTTAACATCTTGTTCAAAAACGCTGCTACGCAAGGTAATCACAATTCTGGCCTAAAATATCAGTTGTACGATTTGGGCAAGTTAAACTATATGGGCCATCACCATAAACAACATGAGCAAATTGATTTGAAAAACCCTCTTGAGAAGATTGTGAAGATACATTTTCAGTTTCTGGAAACCGATGAAGAGCAACACCTTGAGATTTCATTGCGTTGCTGTAATTTGCGGTTATTGGTGAATTTATTTTTTCTGCAGAGTAAATGTTGACCATATTTCCTAATATCCCTACTTATATTATACCATATGTTTATATAAATATTAACCCCTCTCATATCAAATTAGCAAAAAAAAAGAGCCTCGAAAAAAGGCTCTTGGAATCTTTTTACAATTCCTCGTAATAGTGAAGTGTGAAGTGTGTGCTTAAAAGTCTTGTGCTATTCCTCAATTTAAGCAACTTCCTCGTGTTTACATGTATATAAAGTATTTCTAGTATATAAAATTGCTATATTTGTTTAATAAAAAATAAATCTTGTTACATATCTTCATACTATGGTAAATCAAGATGTGTGATTTATACTAAAATTTGAGCTATAATAGAACTTTAGGAGAATACAATTTTATGAATATATTAATTTCAAATGACGATGGGATAGCTGCAAACGGCATCCGAGTTTTGACAGAAGAACTTTCGAAAAAACACAATGTTTATGTTATTGCACCAGACAGAGAAAGAAGTGCGGCGGGTCACTCTCTGACACTTCATACTCCACTTAGAGTTGAAGAAATAGACGAAACACAAACAGGAGCAAAAAAAACTTGGGTTACAACAGGGACTCCTGGAGATTGCGTAAAAATTGGAGTTAGTGCAATTTTATCAAAAGAAGAACAACCAGATTTTGTAATTTCTGGAATTAATCATGGGCCAAATTTAGGTGCAGACATTCTCTACTCTGGAACTGTAAGTTGTGCAATGGAAGGGGCTATGTTAGGGATTCCAAGTATTGCAGTATCACTTGCGAGTATGCACTCAGATTATGAAGATTTTAGGTTCGCAGCACAATTTACAAGTTCTTTATTAGAAAAAATTAAAGAATTCCAATTCCCTAAAAAGAGCATCCTAAATATTAACATCCCTTGCTTACAAGCAGAAGATATTTCTGGTGTTGCAATTACCGAACTTGGAAGAAAACTATTTACAAACGCATACGAGAAAAGAATTGACCCTAGAGGGAAAGTATATTACTGGCTAGCAGGAGAACTGATAAATGAACCAGTAGATGCTCCAACGGACATCGCAGCAATCAGAAACAACAAAATTTCAATTACCCCAGTAACTTACGAAATGACTAAAACAGAAACCATTGCAGACTTGGATAAAATTCTATGTGGTTCTGGAAATTGCGATTGGTATTAGAAAGGATTTCACTAATGATTGAAAAAGATAGAACAGAAGAAATAGCATCAACCCATCTGGGAAAAAGAGTCGAAATGTGTGACCAGTACAACCCTGATTTACTTGTTGCAGTCCCAAGAATTGACAATAGACGTCATTATAATATTGATAATAATAACCTTCCTTTTGAAGGTTGGGATATTTGGCACGCTTACGAATTTTCTGCCCTTACAGAAAATGGACTTCCAGTGACAAGATTACTCAAAATCAAATATAATTGTACAAGTGAATTCATTATTGAATCAAAATCCCTCAAACTATATCTAAATTCTTACAACATGACAAGACTTGGGGAGAATATATCTGAATGCCTAAATATCTGCAAAGAAAAAATTGAAAAAGATTTATCTGACAAATTAAAAACCAATGTTACAGTAAAATTTTTGGATAATGACATAAAAAAAATAGAAATATTTCAACAATTTAGAAACATCTTAGACTTTGTAGATGAAAATTCACTCAAAATAAATCATTTTAAAGAATCACCAGAACTACTTGAAGCAGAAGATAATAATCAAAAATCCGAACATAGAATAATGTTTGATTCTCTACGTTCAAATTGTAGAGTTACACATCAACCAGATTTTGGAGATGTTTTTATATACTACAAATCAAAAAAACATATCAAAGAACACAGTTTAGTTAAATATCTTTGTTCTTTTCGTTCTGAATATCATTTCCACGAAGAATGTTGCGAAATGATTTATAAGAGGCTATACGATTTATTAGACAAAGACGACGAACTTTTTGTATCAGCATTATATACAAGAAGAGGAGGAATTGATATTTGTCCAACAAGATGGAGTAAAAACTTTACCCCAAAAGAAGTTGCCGACTTGATAGACACTTCAAAGTATGCAAGATGCGGAATTAAACAATAATAAACATTTTTAATTGACATCTGTTGTTGAAGATACTAATATTTTATAAACAAATTAAGAGAAAGAGTATTTAAAAATGGCAAATTTAGAAGAAATTATCAAAGTTAATACGGAAGAAATTCAAGCAGATTTAGTGCTTAAAAATGCAAAATTAGTTAACGTTTTGTCAGAAGAAATTTACGAAACGGATATTGCAATCAAAGACGGGAAAGTCGCAGGAATTTCAAAGGGTTACAAAGGAAAAAAAGAAATTGACCTCAAAGGAGCGTACGCAAGCCCATCATTTATTGATGGACACGTTCATATTGAAAGTGGAATGTTATTACCTTCTGAATTTGCAAAACTTGTTATCCCTTCAGGCACAACAACTGTCGTAGCAGACCCGCACGAAATTGCAAACGTTATGGGTTTACAAGGAATAAGCTTTATGAGAGAGGCAACAAAAGATTTACCTCTTGATGTTTATATTATGTTGCCATCTTGCGTTCCCGCAACAAGACTTGAAACATCTGGTGTTGACCTTAATTGTTATGACTTGGCTCTTTTAATAGATGCACCTTGGGTTCTCGGGATTGCCGAAATGATGAATTTCCCAGGGGTTATAAACTGTGATAAAGAAGTTTTGAGTAAAATCAAACTGGGACTTGATAAACAAAAAAGAGTAGATGGTCACGCTCCAGGATTATCTGGCAAAGGATTAAATGCATACGTTGCATCAGGAATTGCCTCTGACCACGAATGTACAACTCCTCAAGAAGCAATCGAAAAAATTAGACTCGGAATGTACATAATGATTAGAGAAGCAACAGGAGCAAGGGATTTAGAACCGCTTATCCCTGTTCTAAAAGAATACAACACTAGAAAATGTATATTTGTAACAGACGACAGACACCCAAAACATTTGAAAAAACATATTTCAAACATGGTAGAAAAAGCAGTAGAAATGGGTGTTGATCCAATCAAAGCAATTCAAATGGCAAGTTTAAATACTGCAGAATATTTCAAAATTCCAAATGCAGGTGCAATTGCTCCTGGATATAATGCAGATATTGCAATCTTCAAAGATTTGAAAAACTTTGAACCAACAATGGTTTTCAAAAAAGGGGAACTAGTTGCCCAAAACGGCAAAATGACAATTGATATGACTGAATTCCAACCTCCAGAACTTAGAGGTTCTGTTAACGTAAAACCAATTAAGAAAAAAGATTTTCAAATAAAAATTCCTAAAGGGAAATCTAAAATTAAAGTTATAAATGTTATTCCAAAGCAACTTATAACAAAACTTTCTATTGAAAAAATACACGAAGAAAATGGCTACGCAACAGCTGATACACAAAATGATATTCTAAAAATTGCAGTAATTGAACGTCATAAAGCATCTGGGAATATTGGACTTGGTTTTGTCAAAGGTTTCGGACTAAAAACAGGAGCAATTGCTTCCACTATTGCCCACGATAGCCACAACATGATTGTTATCGGAACTAATGATGATGATATGTACTATGCAGCAAACCAACTTGTAAAATCTCAAGGAGGTAAAATCATCGTTGAAAATGGAAAAACTTTAGCTCAACTAAAACTTCCTATTGCAGGTTTAATGTCAGAAGAGCCAGCAGAAATTGTTATGGAAAAGCTTCAAACTCTAGAAAAAACAGCTTCTGATATTGGATGTAAAATCAATGATCCATTTATGAGTATGGCATTCTTATCTTTATCTGTAATTCCAGAAATAAAAATTACAGACAAAGGTCTAATTGACGTTGGCAAATTTGAAGTCACAAATTTATTTGAATAAAATATAAACTTAAAGCGAGAGGATAAATCCTCTCGCTTTTTATATAATTTAGGTTTAATCTTTTTATTAGCTTAATGCCATCAATGCTTTTACTGAACGAGCGTTTTCTTTCACTTCTTCATCAAAACTTTCAGATGAAATTGTGTTTTCTAACACTCTCATTGCTTCTTCTTTGTTTTCTAAAGAAAGAAGTTCGTTAATTGTACTCATTGCAACAATAGTTGACATATCATTGATACCTTTTCCTCTGTTTGCAATAACTACGTTTAATGAATCATGTTCATTTCTTTTTACCAAAGCACGAGAAGTCATTTCTCTTACTTCATCGATAGAAGAGTTTGTACCAATCTCTTCCAATACAGCAACTGAATCAGGATTTGGGTTAACAGTTAATGACTCAATAATGTTACTTACTTTGTTAAAGTTTTTGTTGTTTCTCATATTGTTATCCATTTTCTATCCTTCCTCCCTTACGCAGCCTGAACCATATCTGATTCTAATGCTGACAAGGCTTCTCTAAACATTGGTTTAACCTCTGAATGAGGATCCATTTTTGACATCTTTGCAATTTCTCTGTCATGAGAATTGATAAAGAATGATGTAATATCTCTAGATAAAATTTCTTTTGCTCCATCTAAAGAAACTTCTCTGTTTCCGATTTCTTGGATTTTATTCCATGTAGAAACCAAACCTTCTTTCATTTTAGAACAATATGCTTTTACAGATTCAATTCCTTCATAGAATCTGCTACCAAAATCGTTGATTGAACCAACGAATGTTGAATATATTCTTTTTGAACTAGCAGATAATTTACCTGTAAAACTAATTTTGTCTGCTTGTTTTGATTTGCTTGATTCAAAAACATCTTCTGTTAAGATATTTTTTTGGAAATTTGAAGCTGCAAATGGATTGCTAGTTCTTGATGTTTGTTGTTCACTTTTGCTCGTATTAAAAATACGGTGGCTTAATTGATTTATTCTTTCTATCGCTGTCATTGATTAAACCTCTCTACTACTACTCTACGTATATAGTCTATCATAGTCCTTATTTTTTAAATCAACCTTTTGTAGGATTTGTGTTAAAATAAGAATATGGAAAAGAAATATAAGAATTTGGAAGAATTAATTGATGTAGTCGCTAAATTGAGAGCTCCAGACGGATGTCCTTGGGATAGAGAACAGACTCATACATCTCTTCGACCAAATATGTTGGAAGAAGCATACGAAGCTGTTGATGCTATTGATGAAAATGATATGGCACATCTTAGAGAAGAACTTGGGGATGTCCTTTTACAAGTTTTATTACATTCTCAAATTGCCTCAGAATCTAATGAATTCACCCTCGACGATGTTGCAAAAGAATTAAAAGAAAAACTAATTCACCGCCATCCTCACGTATTTGGAACTGCAAAAATTAATAATGCAGACGATGTTCTAAAAACTTGGGACAAATTAAAATCAGAAGAAAAAACAGAGAGAAAATCTGCAATGGATGGACTTTCTCGCAGTCAAGCGGCTCTTATTTCAGCTCAAAAAATTTCAAAAAGAGCAGTAAAAACAGGTTTTGAATGGCCTAACGAAGAATCTTTATATGATTGCGTTATGTCTGAAATTGAAGAATTTAAAGAAGCTGAAATTGAAAAAGACAAAAACCACATGGAAGAAGAAATGGGCGATATTTTGTTTGCAATAGTAAACCTTGCTCGTTGGAACAAAATTGATGCAGAACAAGCTCTTCTAAAAGCTAACAAAAAATTTGAAAAAAGATTCAGAAAAATGGAAGATTTAGCAACCAAACCGCTGAATGATTACTCATTTGAAGAATTTGACAATCTTTGGAAACAAGCAAAAAAATCATTAGGGAATTAATTAAATGAAAGACGTACAAAACACTCAAGATAACAGAAATGTAGATATTCAAAAAGTAGGTATCAAGCACGTTGAATTACCTTTAATTATTCAGCGTAAAAATGCTTCTAATAAAACAGTTTACGCAGAAGCAAGAGTTTGCGTGTCATTACCAAGAAACTACAAAGGAACACACATGAGCCGTTTTGTAGAAGTTCTAAATGAATGGAGAACAAAAGATCTTCTAGGTGTTGATATTAAAGGATGTCTAGAAAAGATTATTAAAAAATTACACGCTCAAAGTGGGGAACTTGAATTCAATTTCAAATACTTTGTTGATAAAAAAGCACCTGTAACAAAACTTTCTGCTCCAATGTGCTATGATTGCTCATTTGAAGGTATTATGGATGGAGATGATTACAAATTCATCTTAGGGGTTAAAGTTCCTGTTACTACGCTTTGTCCTTGTTCAAAAGAAATTTCTGATAACGGAGCTCACAACCAAAGAGCGGTTATATCAGTAAGAGTATCTTACAACGAAACAGAACACGTATGGTTGGAAGATTTGATTGAACTCATTGAATCTTGTGCATCTTGTCCTGTTTACCCACTATTAAAAAGGCAAGATGAAAAATACGTCACAGAACACGCTTGGGAAAATCCTAGATTTGTAGAGGATGTATTAAGAGAAGTAGTTGTAAAATTGAGAAATCACGAAATTATCAAATCATTTGAAGTTGATTGTGAAGCGTTTGAAAGTATTCACAACCACTCTGCTTGGGCTTACCAAAAAGAAGGTTAAAATTATCTTAATAATCATCTTAAAAACATATCTATAAATATATCATTGTAGTATTATCAAATCATGAATATCGCACAAGTATCTTTTTTAGGGCGACCAAACAAATATCACAAGGTAGATGAAACAATTTCTCGTTCAGCTCAACCATCAAAAGACGATTATAAATGGTTACAATCTCAAGGAGTAACTGATGTTGTGAATTTTAGACACCACACAGTGAATGAATTTGACGAAAGACAAATTGTTAACAGTCTAGGAATGAAATATCACCATATTCCTTCAAGCTCAAAACACCCAATGAGTCAGAATATTTTAAAATTCCTAAATTTGGCAGAACAAGTAAAACAAGAAGGGGGCAAACTCCACATTCATTGCATGGCTGGAGTCGATAGAACGGGATTATATTCATTTGCTTATAAAGAATTTAACAACTTAGAATCAACAAAAGATAATGTTATTGAATGGATTAAAATAGGACTTCACTTAGAAAATTACCCAGATATGATTTCTTGGGCGTTAAACTTCATAAAAAAATATAAGAAATAATCTACATTTTCTTCGTTTTAAATATAAAATTGCCAATCAAATTATTCGGATTCATTGCTAAAACTATCTCAAAAACAGATGGAATTAAAAAGAAAAATCCAACCAAACTCAATAGAAATATAAAAAATAACTTCAAACCAATACTTGATAGTCCATAGCGATTGATATGATGGAAGCTATATCCATTTTGACTACCTTGGAGATATGAATTTATTTGATTTGCTTTTTCATTCATATCTTCAATTGGCTGAGAAAATCTAGTATTAATATCATAAATTTTGATAGCCTTACCATCTTTCAATCGAACAACAACAGAATGATTTGCACCTGCAACAGGAGCTTGTTTATCCGATAAAAATGGCAAATCTATATTTCTTTGAACATTCAAAATATCTGTTTGAGAAATATTTTTTACAACTTTTTGATTTGCAAAATTTACCCTTTCTATTTGACATAAATTTTTAGATTTCTCACAAGAAAATTTAACATCAAAATTATAAGTCCAAAACCAAGCACAAATGAAAGGGACAAGCATTGCACCTAAAACAGAAAGCACAACATATTTCCAAGATAAAGACACAAGGACTTCTCTCATATCCGAATATTTGACTGTACCGTGTAATGCCAACTTATATTTCTCCTTTTAATAATTTGTCAGCCAACTCTGTTTCCAATGTTCCATTCAACGCTTTTGAAACTTTTTGAAGTTTTTTAGCAATCAGTTCCATATTATCAGACCAAACGAAGTTGTCCATCACATATTTTTCGGCTTTATTAAAATCACCATCAATTTGAATTCTAATAATTTCTGCCAACATTTCTTTTGCAATTGGAACAGCTTTATCAATATTTACGTGAATTTTACCATCTTTTGTAATCGTATAGCCACCTCGCTCAGAGAAATATTTATTCTGCATTACTGTTCTAACTCTGTGAGCTTGCGACATTGTTGGTTTAGATTTCAAGAAATTATCCGCAATAGTTGTCACGATAAGTTGTAAACGTTGCTCTTGAGTGTACATACCAAGTTCGGTTAACAAATCAACAAAAGCTAAAGAACCCATATCTGCTTTATTTTCTTCGATAATGTTTCTATATTTTCCTAATTTTTCACTACTTTCTTTTGGTCCAAGAGAGTGAGCATTTTCATGCCCGATTGTGAACCAGTGGTCAGCTTCATCAAGGTAATACTTATGTTGTTCTTTATCTAAAATTGCATCTAATCTTTCTTGTAATTTCTTTTTATCACTGATAAATCTAATTTGTCTATGATAAACATTTCTTCTTCCGCCTCCGATAGTTAAAGACAATTTGTCTGAATTTGGAAGGTTTTCTGCCAATGTAATACCTCCTCGATATTCACCAACATCACCAGAAGCCATAACCATATCAACATCAACCATTGTTTGTTTTGCATCTTCTTCTGCTGAAATAGTTTGTTCATATTCATCTTTGTATGGCATGTTATCAGCCAAAGTTGGAAGATATTTTTTTATTGCCATAAGAGCTTCTGTACCTTTTTTATTGATAATCCCAACTCTACCACCCAAGAAATCTTTAGGGATTGGAGAAATATCATATTCTTTTAATTTTGCAGACAATTCTTCGTTTTCAACAATTGTCCCTGTCATTTCATCTTCGTAATTTTCACGAGTAATTGTAAACTCCAATGGGGTATCTTGAAGAGTTGCCCACTTTTTATCAGCATAAGCATCTAACATTGGATCTGCTGTTCTTAGGGCTTTTGCTTGAAGGCGTAAAAACTCATTAAAATCAGCATTAGTTGAAACATCAGCAGCTTTATCAAGTTCGTCTGCCATTTTTGCAAAGTCATCACTAAAGTAATCAACGTAATCAATTCCAGCCAAATCTTCTGCCGCACGAACAACAACAGAACGTTGAGTTAAAATAGCCTTAACTTCATCAATTTTACCTTCATTCAACATTCTCAAAAGAACTGTATGAAATTCCTCTTTTGATAAATCTTCTGGATAAACACCTTTTCCTTGTTTTTCTTCAATCCCTTTGATAAGTCTTATAGGATTTGACATTGTATCAATCGCATTTACACCCTTTTGAGCATCAAATAAAATCTTTGTTAATTTTGCCTGTTTATTGCCTTTTGCAGATTCCGTTTCTAAAAATTCTTTAACTGCTAAATTATGTTTACAATCTAGTTGCATATTAATTTTTTCCAAAATTTCAGCAGCTTTACACAAATGAACAAGAGCTTTTTTATCTCCTTCAGCCAAAGCCAAATACTCTGGAGCATCAGCCTTCAAAAATTTTTTATGAATTAAATAATCTTTATGTGTTCTTTTTTCTAATTCTTGGATAGATAAATTAAATTCGAATTTTTCCATTATAAAGCTCTCCTATATTATATACTTTTTATAAATTTAATATAGCACACATTGTTTCATACGCAATAAACTTTGTGGATGAAATTATAATTTTTTATAATGAAAATCGGTCGGTTTAATTAGACCGACCGATTTGTTTATCAAATTTATTTATCCAACTTTTGAAAATTTTTGACCAACTGTATTCATTACTTTTTCAAAATCTTTATCATATTTATCATCAACTAAAATATCTAATTTACAAGGGGCTGATGGATTAGCCTTATATTCATTTTTCAAAAATCCATTCAACTTTTCAACAGAAGCTTTATTTACATCATTATCATTAAGAGCCAACATCATCCCTACGGCTTTATCTCTTGCTAAACAAGCCTCTGAAGTTTTCATTTCTTGGTTTGCATCAATTTGATATTTACCAGAAAAGTTTTGTGAAAAACCTGAAGAAATTTTTGTATCCATATTTTTATTCCTTTCTTTAAACACTACAATTTATATAAATTAGGTAAATATAAAAATTGCTAGCATATAAAGAAATATTACAAAAATTATTTGTGATAAGTTTCACCTTTTATAATTTTGAACGCTCTATATATTTGTTCCACCAAAATTAACCTTGCAAATTGGTGTAAAAAAGTCATTTTCGACATACTCATTTTTAAATTTGCTCTATCAGAAACATTTTTACCAATTCCGCAAGAAGAACCTATTACAAAAACAATTTCTTGAGTTCCATCATTTGTGATTTCCTCAATCTTTTGAGCAAACTCCTCACTCGAAAACTGCTTACCCTTAATCTCCATAGTAATAACATAATCTTGAGGCTTAATGTTTGAAAGAATTTTTTCACCTTCATCTAATAAAATTTTAGCTGTTAAATTTTCATCTTTTATCTCAATAGGATTAAGTTCTAAAATCGAAACAGATGCGTAAGGAGTTAATCTTTTCAAAAACTCATTTATTCCTTCTTTTAAAAATTTTTCTTTAATTTTCCCTAACGCTATTATCTTAATTTTCAATTTTCGTATTATCACTTTCTATATATACAGAACGAGAAGGGAATGCAAAATCAATATTTTCTTCTCTATAACGCTTTATTACATCAGCTAAAAATTCACTACGAACTTTTAGAAATTTTTCATAAGAACCAGATTTTACATATCCTCTAAATCTGATATTTATTGAACTATCACCCAAGTCATGGATAGCTACAACAAAATCCTTATGAATATCTTTATGAGATAAAGCAACTTCTTTCAATATCTCTTGAGCTTTTTGCAAGGAGTCATTATCTGTTGAATATGTAACGCCAAACATCATATTAATAAATCTTTTCTTAGCACGAGAAACATTTGTAATCACAACATTTGCAGCTACATTATTTGGCACTGATATCAAAAAATTATCTAAATCTCTGATTTTTGTGGAACGAATATTTATATCTTCAACATAACCTTCTATTCCATCAACCTTTACATAATCTCCAACTTTATATACATGGTCTGAAAGGATTTCAATACTACCAAAAATATTCGCTAAGGCATCCTTAGCGGCCATACCTACGGCAATACCACCAATTCCAAAACCAGCAAGAATAGAAGAAACAGAATAACCTTGACTTTGTAAAAATCCAGTGAAAGCTATAAATAAGAGAACAGCTTTCAATAACTTCATTATGATAGGAATAAATCTCAACAATGGAGAATTTGATTCTTCATTTTGGATTTTCAACCGAACCCTTCTATCTATTACATCTATAACTTTGAACAAAATTATAATGAGTACTAGATTGATAGCTATGGCGATAAGCCCTTTTTCCCAATTTGGCATTGTATTCTTTCTCCTGTCACTTTATATTATATAGAGTGAACAATTATTTGAAAGAATTTTGTAAATAATTAATAAAAATTTTTACTTTTATAGTTAATTTGGTACACTTTAGTTGTTATGTCAGAATTTAATTTGAGAAATAAAAAATCAATAACAGTTGCAATTCTTGCCATTTGTTTCCTTTCTGGATTTTATTTTTTCAATATTCTCCAACCTAAATGGAAAACTGTTAGAATTTACAAACAAGCTCTTAAAGATTATGAAAATGGGAATTACTCAAATTCATATTATTTATTTTCAAAAGTTGGATATACTTCAAACTTAAAACCAATTGCAATTTATAGACAAGCTCAATGTGCTAAAGCTCTTGGAGATACCAATTCTGAACTCAAAAGATACCAATCTTTATTCAGACATTATCCATCTTCTGGATTGAGCCTAGAATCTAAATATCTTGCTGGACAGTTATTGATAGATGACAATCCAAACCTTGCCAAAAGATATTTCAAAACCATTGTAAATTCAAATATGGATGAAGATTACAAAATTGCATCCGAATATTATATCGCAAGAATTGATGCTCTCAAATTAAGATATTCTAGCAAAAAACTCTTTAAAAAAGGAAAGTCTGACCATATTGAAAAATCATTCAGAAATTATCTTGAGAAATACCCTAATGGAAGACTAGCTGTAAATGTGGCTAATAATTGGATTAAATTCAATCCAGAAATGAGTTCTAAAGATTATACTCTTGTTGCAAGAGCTTATTATCTCGCAAACTTGTACAATGATACGAATAAAGCACTAGCAAAAACGCAACAAAGTGACAGTTGGGCTATAAAAGTTTCGAACGCAATAGCTAAACACGATTATAAAAATGTAAAATCTCAAATTGAAGAAGGGGTTGAAAAGTATTCTGAAAACTCATATCCAGAAGATTATAAAAGAGCTGTTGATAACTATTTAAAATTAGATGATAGTTCAAATAAATTGATGTACGACCTATTTTCAAAAGCCAAAGGAAAAAACAAAGATTATATCTGGACTTTAAAATGCGAAAAATCGACACCAGCACAACAGTACTCTTGTTATAGAGATTTATACAACAACTACCCTAAAGGAGATTACGCTCAAAACGCACTCTCTCACCTATTTTTTAACAGAATAGCAAACCAAGATTACACAAATGCAAGACAACTCGGCAGAGATTATTTGGCAAAATATCCAAATACTCCAGATGCACCAATGATTATGTTCTGGGAAGGAAAACTTGAACAAAAATATAACAGCCTAGAAAGTGCAAAATATTTTCAAAAGCTAATTAACAATTACCCAGATTCTTATTATGCTTATAGAGCTTTTTGGATAATCAAAGGAGTCCCAAATTCAACAATCACAACACCGTTAGAATACAAGTCAGTTGAATATCCATACAGAAATCCAGTAAAGAATGGAATTATGCACAATCTTATGGACGTAGAAGACTACGACATGGTTGCAAAATTGTCAAAAGATGAATTTGTAAAAAGCTGGGTTGAATATCAAAAAGGAAATTATGCGGCATCTGCACACATTGCACAAAAAGCAATGGAAAAACTAGATGTAAAACCTCCAAAAACAGATTTAAGATGGCGTCTTGTTTATCCTCTAAATTATTATAAACAAGTTCAAAGAATATCTTCCCAATATCAAAATAATGATGCCTTAATGATGGCACTAATTAGAGAGGAAAGTTTTTTCAATACAGAAGCTCAAAGTGGAGTTGGTGCAATCGGATTAATGCAACTTATGCCTTCAACAGCACACGACATTGGAGATAAAAATGGAATTTCTTTTAACACAAGCTATTTATTCAACCCAGAATTAAATATTAAAATAGGAAATATGTATTACTCAACAATAAGAGGAATGCTTGGCAACAAAGACATTTCTGCAATCGCCGCATACAATGGAGGGATTGGTTCTGTCACAAGATGGAAATCATCTCTTTCATATTCAGACACAGATGAATTTGTAGAACAAATTCCATACGAAGAAACAAAAACTTACGTAAAAAAAGTATTCAAAAGCTACTGGAATTACACAAGAATTTACCAAAAATAGCGAAAAATCATACATTTGATTTATTACTTTTTGCCGTAAAGTGCTAGAATAAAACATATGAAAAAGATTTTAATTACATTAACAATATTAATTATCAATCTGATAATCGCAAATCCGAGTTACGCAATAAAAATCGGACTACTTACAAGTGTTGACCAAGCAGGTGTTGGAACGAACGTAAACGGAAGAATGATAGATGTACACACAAATAAAACAGTATGCACATCTGATGCAATGAAAGGTTACGTTCTTGTTCCATATAAAAACCAAATTGCGGTAAAAAGCGGTGGACATTTTTATTCCCTAGGAACGGATTCAATTGTATTACGCCCAGATTCAAAAGGATATGTGAGCACAAAAGGCAAATGGTATCACGGAAAACTAATGGTAAAAGTTGTTAATGGGAATTTAACTGTAATCAATGATATTGACCTAGAAAACTATATAAAAGGGGTAGTACCATCAGAAATGCCTCCATCTTGGGAATACGAAGCTCTAAAAGCTCAAGCAATAGCTGCAAGAAGCTTTGCACTTGCAAATTTGGGCAAACAAGCAAAAAATGGATATGATTTGAAAGACAACACCGAAGACCAAGCATATGGTGGAGCTTCTGTTGAAACAAACAAAACAAATAAAGCAGTAGAAGAAACCTATGGATTGGTACTTACATACGACATGAAAATCATTTCAGCATATTATTCTGCTTCAGCAGGAGGAATGACAAGTGCATCAGTTTGGGGTGGTTCTGCTCCATATCTACACTCTGTACCATCATTTGACGATAACGTAAAGAAAAATGGACACGGAGTTGGAATGTCACAACATGGTGCAAACAACTTAGCAAAACAAGGCTATAACGCATACCAAATTTTGCAATATTTTTACCAAAATGTTAAATTTGCAAAATTAAATAACAGCTTATAATCCTTATATACTCAAGGTTTTCAAAAGGATATACTCTTAAATATACGCTATATCTATTATTCAGAGAAAATTAATCTCTAAAACCCTTGACAGGATTGAAGAAAGTGATATAATAAATTTGTCGATTACACACATACTGCGGGGGAATGGTAACTTACGCCGTGGGAAAGGAAGAAGGAGGTTCAGAATGAACAAAGAAGAATTAGTAAAAGAAGTATCTAAAAAAGCAAAAGTTTCACAAAAAGCAACAGCTGACATTTTAGCTGCAACATTAGAAACTATTCAAAAAACAGTTTCTAAAGGTAAAAAAGTTACATTAGTTGGTTTCGGTACTTTCGAAGCTCGCAAAAGAGCTGCTAGAACTGGTAGAAACCCTCAAACTGGTGCAGCTTTGAAAATCGCTGCTAAAACAGTTCCTGCATTCTCAGCTGGTAAAAAATTCAAAGAACTTGTTAAGTAATTTCTTTTACAAAGTTAATAAGTTTAGGAAGAACCCGAAAGTATTTTCGGGTTCTTTTTTGTCTAAAATGTAACATCTGGTTGAATATTAGCATCTGTCGTGATATTATCTGTGTAGGAAATAATTTTGGGTAGTGAGGTATTTAATGAAAAGTTCGACAATAAGAAGATCAACTCTATCAAGAGAAACAATGGAAGTTATTGAAAATTTGTCAAAAGAAAATGACAGTGTTCCTAGTGAATACGTAAGACCTGAGGAGGAAGAAAAAACTCCAACAGATTCAATTGAAAATAAAGCTCAAGAAATTGATTTGTTATGGCAAACATTCAAATCAACTCAATTTAACACAAATTCCCCAATGGCATATATCTCAATGGGATTTGTATCTGGAGTTGTAGTTACATTGATTGTCCTAGCTTGTCTTGGAACCTTTGTTGCTAAATCAAATATTACAGCAGAGAATATAAATTTACCTAAAAAACAAATGTTCAATTTAGAGAAATTAAACATTTTTGCTAAAAAAACAACTGAACCAACACTAGAAGAACAAACAGACATTGCAGAAGATACAGCATCTAATAGAGTATCCGTTCCAACTGAAGAAGAAACTCAAACTGCAACAATGGTTCAAAAAGAAACCACGGCTAAAGATTTAAACCTTCAAAATGCGAAAAAATATGTTGTTAAAAATGGCGACACAGGAGAAGGCATTATCAAACATTACTTTGGAGCTTATACCCCAGAAAGAGCTGAAAAAGTAATGAAAGCAAACAACTTAACTTCTCTTGACAGAATTAACATCGGACAAGAATTGATTATTCCTGTTGAAGAATAAGTTATAAAAATTTTGAGGGCTTAGGATTTATGAAATTGTTAAAAAAAATATGTACAACTGCAATTGTTATGACACTTTGTGCAGCAACACCTGCTATTGCACAGGAATGGAAAAACGATTTAAGAACACAATTTCTAAATAATAAAGCAGTCATAATGGAAATAAATTTACGTTCTTTTAATGCTGATGATGTAGATGGAGATGGATTTATTCAAGAAGATATGGGAGAAGTTCGAGGTAATTTCATCAATGCGATAGATAGACTTGATGAACTTAAACACCTTGGAATAAACACTCTACACATTCTTCCCATCACTCCAACTGGAAAACTAAAAGCTCTAGGAACAGCAGGAAGTTTATATTCCGCTTCGGGTTTTGATTCGCTAAATCCAGATTTGAAGGATAAAACTTCAAAATTAACAATAGAAGAACAAGCTAAAAAATTCATTGAAGAAGCACACAAAAGAAATATCCGAGTAATCGTAGATATCCCAGCATGTGCTTCTTATGATTTATATTTACAAAAACCAGATTTATTCGTAAGTGGAGCATCTGGCGAACCAATTGTTCCAGCTGATTGGACAGATGTTAGACTTTTATCAACAGGAACAGAAGAAAAAATTGACACAAATGTATATAACTTGTACAAAGACTTTGTTAAATACATGATGAATTTAGGAGTCGATGGAATCAGAGCGGATGTTGCTCATTGCAAAACAGCCGCTTTCTGGAAAGAATTAATAGATTATTCTAGACAAAAAGATTCTGAATTCTTGTGGCTAGCAGAATCATCTGAAAGTTGGCACGAGGCAATTTCTCCTCAAGGAGTATTCACACCTTACAACAAGCTTTTAGAAGCGGGCTTTGATGGATATTATGGTTCTTTTTTCAATATTAAAGATTGGAAAAACGCAAAGGATTTATATAAAGATGTTTCTCTTACTTTAAATGAAACAAAAAAATTCAAAGAGAAAAAATCTGCAATCGGAGCCTTTACAACTCATGACGAAGTAAGTCCAATTTTATTAAAAGGTCCTCAAATGAGTGACATGATAATATGGCTCAATGCGACATTACCTATCGATTCTTATTTTGTAGATGGATTCCAAACAGGGGACGATTATAGTTACAAAATGGGAAACAAATTAGCTCCATCCACAAATACAGATGATGATACATATTTTACCCATAGAGGGAAAATTGATATTTTCAATTACTCAAGAAAACCAGGGGGGAACAATCAAAATATCCACAATGATTTTCTTCTTGGGAACAACGTTAAATCAACTCTTGTTCCAGTTTTGAATGAAGGCACTTTCACACCTCTAAAAACAAAAAATTCCAAAGTTTTTGCATACACTTTTGGAAATTCTGTAAAAAGAGTTATTACAATAGGGAATTTAGATTACGAAAATCCACAAAAAGCAACAGTGAAAATTCCAAAATATAATCCAAGATTTAATATTTTACCAATAAAAATATCTTCTATGCCAGATATTAAAAAAGGAAAAGTTTCACTAACGCTAAAAGCTGGAGAAATCGTGGTTCTTGTTGTACATGAATTGCTATAATAAAATTAGATTAACTAACAAAAGGTCGGAATAAAAATTTATTCCGACCTTTTTATATCTTTTGGGTTAAAAAACCTTAAGCTCTTTCGCCACGAACTCTATTCATAATTTCTTCAAATTCTTTATCATCAATAGTTTCTTTATCTAACAACTCTCTTGAAATAGCCTCTAACATATCACGATTTTCAGATAATAGACGTTTTGCTAATTCATAACGTTCATCTACAATATGTTTAATTTCTTCATCAATTTCAAAAGCAACTTGTTCAGAGTAATCTCTTTGGTGTCCAAAATCTCGACCCATAAATACGTTTTCTTGATTTTTACCGTAAGCCATTGGACCAAGTTTATCAGACATACCCCAAGCTGTAACCATTTTTCTAGCCATATCAGTAACATTGATTAAATCTTGAGAAGCACCAGTACTTACATTTTCTTTGCCATAAACAATTTCTTCTGCTGCACGACCGCCTAAAGATACGGCAATTTTAGCTAAAAGTTTTGCCTTGCTTACGTGAACGCTTTCATCTTTTGGTCTTGTCCAAGTAACACCAAGAGCCATACCACGAGGAATAATAGAAACCTTGTGTAATTCATTAGCATCAGGCAACAATTTGTCTATCAATGCGTGACCAACTTCATGGTAAGATGTCAATTCTTTATCTTTATCTGTAAGAACTTTGCTACGTTTTTCAACACCTGCAATTACACGGTCAATTGAACAATCTATATCGTCCATTGAAATTTTATCTTCACCCTTACGAGCAGCAAGTAGAGCAGATTCATTCAACAAGTTTTGTAAATCTGCACCAGTAAAACCTGGAGTTCTTTTTGCAAGAACCTTCAAATCTACATCTTTATCTAATTTTTTATTTTTAGCATGAACTTCTAAAATTTGTTCTCTACCTTTTACATCTGGAGCATTGATATAAATTTGTCTATCAAATCTTCCTGGTCTTAAAAGAGCGTTATCCAAAATGTCAGGTCTATTTGTTGCCGCAATAACAATGATATTTGTATTTACATCAAAGCCATCCATTTCAACAAGCAATTGGTTAAGAGTTTGTTCTCTTTCATCATGACCACCGCCAAGTCCTGCACCTCTTTGACGACCAACGGCATCTATTTCATCGATAAATATAATACAAGGTTGATGTTTTTTAGCTTGTTCAAACAAATCTCTAACACGACTAGCACCAACACCAACAAACATTTCAACAAAATCGGAACCAGAGATTGAGAAGAAAGGAACACTAGCTTCGCCTGCAACAGCTTTTGCCATCAAAGTTTTACCCGTTCCAGGAGGGCCAACAAGTAAAACACCTTTAGGAATTTTTGCTCCTAACTTCATATATTTTTCACCGTTTTTCAAAAAGTCAACGATTTCTTCAAGTTCTTTTTTCTCCTCATCAATACCTGCAACATCCTTGAATGTTGTTTTAACTTTTGAATCCAAAAGCATCTTAGCCTTACTTTTACCAAAAGACATTGCTTGAGAACCTCCAGCTTGAATAGCTTTAATCATCAAGCCAAGAGAAATAATCGCAAATAATACAATTATGAATGTTCCGATATTTCCAGCAAGTTGATTAGTTTCTGGAGCCTTTTTAACTGTTACGTCAGCATTTGACGTATTTAATTTATCCATCAATTCTTGATCGTTTGAAGGAATTTGAACCTTATATTGGAATAATGGAGATTGAGAATTCTTTGTTTCTTGAGTTAAAAAAGGAGAGGTTAAGTTTTTACCATCAGATTTTTTTTCTTCTTTTGCTGCTGGTTGTTCTTTTGGAACAGCAATAATCATATCATCATATTTTTCAATTTTGGTAAATTCTTTATTGTCTAATTTTTGAAGAAAATTAGTATATGAGATTTCAGAAGTACTTGTTGTCGGTCCACTCATGAAAATAGTAGAAATGAAAACCATCACAACAATAGCTAAAATAACATACATACCCATTGATTGACTTTTGTTCATATATAATAACCTTTCAAAAAATAATAATTAATAAACTCTCGTGCCTTGATTATAACTTAAAAAGGGGGAAAAGTAAATAAAAATCAAACAATCTGGGAACGAAGATTTTATTTCAATGTAAAGTTTATATAAAGATACTACGAGCTATGGTATAATAAAGACATGGATTATTTATTTGGTAGATAGAAAAGGAGATAAAAATGATTCCTATTTTTGATTCAAAACGTCAATATGCACAAATTGGCGAAGAAGCAGAAAAAGCAGTATGCGAAGTTATGAGATCTGGATGCTATATTCTTGGTCCAAATGTTAAAGCTTTAGAAAGTGAATTAGCACAATACATTGGATGCAAATATACAGTTGCATTAAACTCTGGTACAGATGCACTTCACATTGCATTGAGAGCTTTAGATATTGGAGCAGGAGATGAAGTTATCACTACTGCATTCACATTTGTAGCAACAGCAGAAGCTATCGGCATGGTTGGAGCTAAGCCTGTTTTCGTTGATATTGACCCAGATACATTCAATATTGACCCTAAAAAAATTGAAGAAGCTATCACTCCAAAAACAAAGGCTATCATTCCTGTTCACTTATACGGACAACCTTGCGATATGGAATCAATTATGGCAATTGCTAAAAAACACAATTTAAGAGTTGTTGAAGATTGTTGCCAAGCTATCGGTTCATCATTCAAAGGCCAAAAAGTTGGTACATTCGGAGATATCGGATGTTACAGCTTCTACCCAACTAAAAACTTAGGAACAATGGGTGACGGTGGACTTTGCACAGTTAATGACGAAAAACTTAAAGATAGATTAATCGCATTAAGAAACCACGGTTCAATGGTTCGTTACCACAATGACGAACTTGGTGTTAACAGCAGACTTGATGAAATTCAAGCAGCAATTTTAAGAGTTAAAGCTAAACACATTGATGAATGGAACACAAAAAGAAGAGAACACGCTGCATATTATAACAAATTATTTGCAGGTTGTACAGATGTTCAAACTCCAAAAGAATTGGATAATACATATTGCGTTTACCACCAATACACAGTTAAAATTCCTAACAGAGATGAAGTTCATAAAATGCTTCAAGAAAAAGGTATCGGTGCTATGTTATATTACCCAATTCCTCTTCACTTCCAAAAAGTTAACGCTTGGTTAGGAATGGGTGCTGGTTCACTTCCAATCACAGAAAAAAACACAGAAGTTGTAATTTCACTTCCAATGTTCCCAGAATTAACAAAAGAAGAACAAGATACAGTTGCTAAAACTTTGATGGAATGTGTTGAAAAATCAAAATCAGCAGCTTGCTGCTAGTTTTGAAAACTATATTATAAAAAATCACCGTTCAAACTTTGAGCGGTGATTTTTTTTCGAGAACATTATCCTATTAGGTTTAAATTATGATTTTCTTCTGTAAAATTTTGAACTAAGCCATTTTTTATAAATGTATCGTTTTGATTAAAAGCTGAAATATTATCAGTTTTTTTACCTTGAAATACAACTTGAAGTAAATTATACAACGGATTTTGAGGTAAAGAAGTCGCAGCACCAGATTCTGGGTTAGGAAGATTATTAATCCCTTGATCCATAAACTGAGTTCGCATATCTGCTCCGAACTTGTTGCCTAATTGTACTCCGTTGATTGATGAAGACATCGACCTTTACTCCTCTTATCCGATAACCTGCATTGAAAAACAGCCATCAGCAGGGTTTCCTGCTTCGTTATACGCTTGGAGTTTTCCAACTCCTCCTGGATAAGCATAATATCTTTTACCATTTGCTTCAAATGATTGACTTGGGTCAGTCATTGATTGTTGGAACGCACCATTTACATTATCATCTAAACCAGTTGCATACCAAAATGCTTGCAAAATATTATTCTTAATCACTCCGAATGTAGAACTTATAACATTACGAGTTTCTTCATCCGTTGGTTTAATATTAAAATTCGTTCTAACATAACTATCAGTTGATGCTGTAACTCTATTATATTCACCAATATTTCTATCAACCATCGTAAAATCCTTTATAAATCTCTTCTCTTGTATATATAAAGTATTTACAAAGTAAATAATTGTCTTTTTTAACAAAATCGCCTTTACATTAGTTTACAATTTATCATCTTTTCCAAGTTTTGTCAGAAATTTTCCACCCATTACTTTTCAAATAAGCTAAACACCAATACCCATTACCATTAGTACAATTATTTTCGATTTCTTCTTTCGTTTTATCAATTCCCGCAGGTAATAATCCCCTATCTGGCTCATATACAAGAATATAAATATCTTTCCCAATCACATTAGGTTTCTTATCTCCATTAACATCAAAATAAAAAGCCATAGTAGCTTGATCTGTATTTATACCAAACAAGCCTCTGGAAATTCCAACCCCAGAACCATCTAAATCAAAGTACGCACCTTTTGCGGTTCTAAAAGTCATTGTCCCCCATCCAATAGTACTATCACTAATTCCAACCGCCGTCTCAAAAGCGGGAGAACCATGATTTAGAGTTTTTACAACTCCACGTTTATGCCAACAACCAGCAGTTTGATAACATGCTTGCTCAATTTTCATATATGGAGCTAAAAAGTTATCAAACCATTCTTTCATCCCTTGAGTACTGTTTGCTTTTACTGGTAAAGCTTCTGCATCATCAGCTGAAGCCATACGCATAGCTTGAGCAACACTTGAATAATTTTCCTTAACTTGTGCTTCAATCTGAGTTCTTTGAACTTTTGAAATTAGTGAAGGAATTGTAATCGCTGCAACAACTCCGATAATTCCTAAAGTAATTAAAACTTCTGCTAGCGTGAAACCCTTTAATTGACTATTTGACAATACCATCAATCCTCCAACTTACTATTTTAGATTTATTTTTAATAGTTTACTATGAATAATAATATTTTATTAGTTAGATTAGAGAATGTCAAGATTATACAATTAAGGGATGAAAGACGAACTTTTATTTAAAATTGGACAAAGTGTAAGATACATCCGAATGAAAAAAGGTATTTCACAAGAAGAACTTGCATTCATAGCAAATTTGAACATGAATTCTATAAGTACGCTCGAAAGAGGGCTAAATAATGTTAAAATTAAAACTCTATACGCTATTGCTGAAGCTCTGGAAGTCAAAATCGAAGATATTTTAAATTGCAAGTTTTAACCTTTTACGGCTCCCCAAGCTCGAACATCCCCACGTTCATATTTGATTAAATAATATCCTCCCAAATCATGAATATATTCAATTCCTGCTTCTTGGTAAATATCATCTTCCTTAGAGATAGGTGGCATACCTTTCTTTTCACGTTTTTTATTTGTTTTTGCAATTTCTTTTTCTTGCTTTTTCTGCTGTTTTAAAGCCTTATTATCACGAACTTGGGAATACTGCGACATATCAACTTCAACCTTAAAAACAGGAATTAAAGCAATCGGATTTTTTGATTGCATCAAAATTAAAAAATCTCTTTCATCAGACAATGCCAATTCATAATGCCCAGGAGGAATCATATTTCCCTCCCCGTCAGTCAAAGTATCCACTAAAGATAATGTTGGATAAGTAGATTCTCTAAGCGAATAACGATAAAAAGCCTGAGAACCCAAAATCAAACCCGCAGTAATCTGAGGTTCGGTAGGATAAACTCTCGTTTCAGAGTGCATCATAATATTTTCAACATACATGCCCTCTAAAACCAATGCTAAATCCTCTCTAACATTTTTGAAATACTTGCTTTAATTTCAGCAAAACTTTTTCCTAATGCTCTATCAGAACCCATAAACACTAAAGACATATACTTTTGAGAATTACCTAATTGTCCTTCTTTTAACAAAAGACGATAACTTTCTCTCATCAAACGCTTTAGGCGGTTACGCTTAACCGCACGCTTGTGAACTTTTTTACTTACAACAAAACCAACTTTTGTTGGGGTATCACCTTTTTTTAAAATACCCGCAAACAAAGTTACTCCACCCATACGGGAGGAGTTTTTAACTTTATATGTCGCTTTAAAAGCGGATCTTTTTTTTAAACGATATTGCTTTGGTAACATTTATAGCTTTTCTCAAACTTATTAAATACTAGAGATTAGCAAATGCACAATTAAGCACGTTTTTTAGCTGTGATAGACAATTTATGACGGCCTCTAGCTCTACGTCTGTTGATAACTTCTCTACCACCAGGTGTTGACATTCTAGCTCTGAATCCGCTTACGTTTTGTCTTTTTCTTTTTGTTCCTTCTAGTGTACGTCTCATTTTTTTATTTCCTTTTACTATTTATTTGTCGTATAATTCAAATGTTACAGGAAACAAAGCAAATAGTCAACAAATAAGAAGGGAATGGTTAAATATTATGAAGAGAAATATCGGATTTATTGGCTGTGGAAAAATGGCAAGCGCTATCATTAGCGGAATTTTAGCATCTGAAAAAGGTCAAAATTACAGCATTAAAGGTTCAGAAGTAACCGAAGAAATAGCAAAACAAGCATCTGAAAGACTTGGAATTGAGGTATTACACGACAACAAAACTCTTGCTGCAACTTCTGACATCGTTTTTGTCGCAACAAAGCCAAACTGTGTAGTAGATGTTCTAAATGAAATCAAAACAGAATTAAAACCAGAAACTCTTTTAGTATCAATTGCAGCTGGTGTTTCAACTCAAAAGATTGAAAACGTTCTAAATAATACTAGAGTGATAAGAATCATGCCAAACACTCCAGCACTTGTAAAACTAGGAATGTTTGGGGTTTGCAAAGGCTCTAAAGCTACCGACTCGGATTTAGAATTAATTGAAGGACTTTTAACTTCTCTTGGGAAATGTATTACAGTTGAAGAATCACAAATGGATATCGTTACAGCAATTTCTGGTTCTGGCCCTGCATTTTTCTACCAAGTTATTGAAGACATGGCAAGAGCAGGAGAAAAGTTAGGTCTTGATTACGAAAAATCATTAACACTAGCAACTCAAACAGCTCTAGGCTCAGCTCAAATGATTTTTAATAGAGGAGAAACATCTGTTCAAACTCTGATTGATAACGTAGCAACAAAAGGTGGTTGTACATTCGTGGGAATTTGTGAAATGAAAGATGGGCATTCTGACAAATTATTCTATAATGTAATCGACAAAACAACACAAAAAGCTAACGCTTTAGGAAAATAAATTTAAACAAAGGAATCAAGAGCATAGGACACAATCTATGCTCTTTTTAACTCTATAACCCCCAATAACTTTTAGGTTTGAAAAGGATATTCCAGTATGGAGAAGTATTATCTTTAGGGTTTATATTTTTTCGAGCGAAGTCATAACAACTAGTTGTGTTAGCAGAATTTTTTGTATTAGGATTACAAAAATCTGGATAGGCATTATATACCGAAAAATATCTAAAAATATCATGTCCAACTCGATTTGGACCTTTATAGGGACCATTTGTATCAAATATAAAACAAACTCCCGCAGGATGATTTGTTCCGTAACTGCAAGCAAATAAATCTGAAACTAAAACTCCATTTTGAAGAATATATACATTACGACTACCAGACATAGTATAATAATAATCATAAGTCGGAGTCCCAGTTAGGGTATAATATCTTATATTTTTTCTCTTTGCATCGTCTATGTAAAAATTTTGAAACGAAGAGAATTGTTTTAACCAAACCAAATTTAAGGAAGAAACGTCAGACTTTAAATCTTCATAGGAAGATGAACTATTACGTCCAGGAATATTAAAATCATTAATATCACTATAACCCAATTCTTGAACACTTGATTTTAGGGCTTGTTGAAACATTGCATCAGCTTTTTTGAATTGATTTTCAAGTACCTTAACTTGAACTTTTGTCGAGAGGATTGGAATAGTAATCGCAGCAACAACTCCAATAATCCCAAGAGTTATTAGAACTTCCGCAAGAGTAAATGCACATTTTTTAATTATGTCATTAACAGCAAGCATCGCAAAAGGTAGAACCCTCCCCTCTTCCCTTGGAGAGGGGAACTCTCCTATGCGTTCGGATAGAAATCCTTCGCTTGCAATGACAGGAATATTTCGAACTTGTTCAGTTAAACACTTCACTTTATCCCTCGTCTCAAGGAGAGGGTATTTTGCTGTGCATCCAGCTTGACAACCTGAAACAAGTTCAGAATGACATTGACTTAACTTTATTTCTCCACAATGGAACAAGCGGTTACCACCCGCAAAAACATCGGTTATTAAAGCCTTTAAGAGGTTACCCCCCCCCCGATTTTCAATCTATGATTAAGTTTTAGCATATTTCTCTCCTTACATTATATTTTTAGAATATCATTTTTACCTATTTTTTGCAACAACAAAAAACGAGCATTTTGTTATTAAACGCTCGAATTTTTGTACAGTAGTAGAAGGAGGAAAAATATTTTAAAATTAAAAATGCATATCAAAACTTGGATGTCTGCCATTTATCTTTTCATCTTCAAGCCTCATTGCAGAACCAATTGTGAAATTTTGGGCATTAGTCTTATTAATTTCATAAGCAACATCGCCATTAAAAACACCCTCATTTTCTTCTAAAAAATTAAATAATGGGTCAGCTGGAGCTTTGACAATGCCCTCTAAAGTTTCGCCAGCTTGTTGTATTGTCCTTTCTGGAACTTTTACATTCATCCCAAAAGGTTTAAACGGTCTATTAAACATGAAATTTGAATCAGCCATAACTTCTTGCCCTTTTTATCTTTTGATATTATCCTTATCGGCATTTCTTATAAAAAAATTTAATATTTTCTTTCTTATATTACGGATTGTTAACATAAAATTTCACAATCTTATTACGCATTTGTGCTAATATCTTGAATATGAAAGAATTAAAAGATTTTGAAAAAGACTTGAATAAATGTTCAAAATGCGGGTTATGCGAAATTGCTTGCCCTCTTTTTAAACTTGAACCTAACGATTGTGTAGCAAGCAAAGGCAAATTCATAATGCTTCACGGAGTAGCAAAAGGAGAGTTAAAATTATCACCCAAAATCAATTCTTATATCGACATGTGCCTAAAATGCGGGAAATGTGATGATTTTTGTCCCAGTGGAATTGATGTCTGCACAATTTTAAATACCGCAAAGTATGAATATTCAAAAAATACCTTTAGCGGAAAAATTATTCATTTATTACTATCTAGGCCTATATTTAGAACATTTGTAAAACTTTGCGAAACCATTTCAAAACCTTATAGACCTAAATTCATAAATAAAGAAAAAACTACAACTGTTGCATATTTCAAAGGATGTGTTAACCAAATATTCCCCAATACGGACAAATATTTGGCTAAAATTTTCAAAAACTCTGATGTCGAAATTATCACACCAGATTTTGATTGTTGTGGACTGCCTTTTTTATCAGAAGGGGCAATGGAAAGATTTATTGAAAGTGCAAAATACAATATTTCAAAACTAAATTTTGATTATGACTATCTTCTAGCCGACTGTGCAAGTTGCCAAAGCACAATTTCTGAATACTCAAAATACCTTGAAAACATTGATTTTGAGGGGAAAATTCACAACTGGGGAGATTTAATCGCACTAAAAAATTTAAAATTCAAATTTAAAAATCCTATAAAAATAACCTTCCACAAACCTTGCCATTTAAAAAATGACAAATTTTTCAAACGAATAATCGACAATTGCGAAAATATCGAATATATTCAAATGGAAGATTACGATGGATGTTGTGGTTTTGCAGGAAGTTTTGGAATAAAAAATAGAAAATTTTCTAAACAATTATCACAAATTAAAGCTAAAAATATCGCAAAAACAAATGTAGATTACGTAATTACAACTTGCCCTGCTTGCATTTTAGGAATTAAACAAGGATTATTCTTAGAAAACAACAAGACTAAAGTTATTAGCCTACTTGAATTTTTATCAATGGCAGATGAAATAATCTAACAAATTTATTCTATTCATACCTCAAAGCATCAATTGGATTGAGCAACGAAGCTTTATAAGCTGGGTAATAGCCAAAACCAATACCAATTGCAGCAGAAAATCCAAGTGACAACAAAATAGATTGCAGGGTAATTGCTATATTCATGCCCGCAAATTTATGCATCAGAAAAGCCCCTAAAATCCCAATAGCGACTCCTGTCAATCCTCCAGCCATAGATAAAATAAAGGATTCAATCAAAAATTGAATTCTAATATCAGATGCTTTTGCACCAATCGCCATACGGATACCAATTTCTTTTGTTCTTTCTGTTACAGAAACAAGCATTATATTCATAATCCCAATACCACCAACAATCAATGAAACACCAGCAATTGCTCCCAATAAAAGCGACATTGTTTTAGTTGTAGATTTAATTGTTTCTTGCATTTCCGCCAAGTTTCTAATTTCAAAATCGTTATCTTGATTTTTACCAATATGGTGGCGATGTTGAAGAATTTCTGTTATATCTTCTTGAGCTAAACTCAAAACTTCATCATTTTGTGCTTTAACAGCAATCATACTAACAGTTCCAGGGAAATCTGTACCAAAAACTTTTCTCTGTGCGGTTGTAATAGGAATAAACACCAAATCATCTTGATCTTGCCCCATTCCACTTGAACCTTTTGTTTTCAAAAGCCCAACAACTTTGAATGGAACATTACCAATTCTAATTGTTTTTCCTATCGGGTCAACATCTCCAAATAATTCAGTTGAAACAGTTTGACCAATAATTGCAACTTTTGTACTATTCTTATTATCTTCTGGCAAAAATCCTCTACCAGATTCTATCTCATAATTTCTAATCAAAAAATAAGGTTGAGTTGTACCACCCACAGTTGTTGACCAGTTTTGGTTACCGTAGGTCAATTGTTTTGATTCCGCAGAATAAGGAGCTATTGCCAAAACCCCACGAGCTTTATTCTCTATAACTTCCGCATCTTTCATTGTCAAAGTTGGACGAGTACCCATTCCCATTCGTACTCCACCTGATTTTGCAGAAGCAGAACGCACCATCAAAAGATTACTACCCATAGATTCCATATCTTTCGCAATCTTCTTACTCGCTCCAGAACCAACAGCAAGCATAATTATCACAGCACTAACCCCAATAATTATACCTAAACTAGTAAGAATTGAACGCATTTTATTTATTTTTAATGACACTGTCGCCATTTTTAATATTGATTTGAAATCTAGCATAATGACCTTTCTTTTATGATATGGAACAAGGAATAAGGGAATAGGGAAATAAGTTCATTAAGAATTTTGATATTCTGAATATGTTAATTTAATTATAAAGACCTTTTTCCTTATTTCCATTTTCCTTATTCCTTATAATTTAAGTTTCTCTTGTTCTATGAGATAACCAAACATCTTTTGGTTCATCAAGCACAATATTTCCATCTTTGAACTTTACGACACGCTTTGTATATTCCGCAATGTCAGGTTCATGAGTAACAAGAACAATCGTTTTACCCATTTCCTCATTTAACCTAACAAAAAATTCCATAACCTCAATACTTGTTTTAGTATCCAAATTTCCGGTAGGTTCATCCGCCAATATCAAAGGAGCATCATTTACAATTGCACGTGCAATTGCAACACGCTGTTGTTGTCCACCAGACATTTGGTTAGGCATGTGGTCTTCTCGGTTTTTAAGCCCAACAATTTCCAATGCCCATTCCGCACGCTTAATTCTTTCTTCTTCTGGAATACCTTTGTAAATCATCGGAAGCATAACATTATCAATTGCAGAAGTTCTAGATATAAGGTTAAATCCTTGGAAAACAAAACCCATTTTTTCACATCTAACCATTGCCAATCTATCAGAATCAAGATGAAGCATATCTTCTCCATCAAGATAATATGAACCAGAATTAGGCTTATCCAAAGTTCCCAACATATTCATAAAAGTTGATTTTCCAGAACCAGAAGTTCCCATAATTGCAACAAACTCACCCTTTTTAACATTCAAAGATACATCATTCAATGCGTTGAATGAATCTTCTCCAGTTTGGTATGTCTTTATTGCATGCCTTACTTCTATCAAGTCCATAATTACAACCCTGTCTTTTCATTTAACTTAAAGTGCTTTATCATTTTTTGAATTGATTTTATTTGGTTATATGTAGTTTCTGCTTCTTTTGAATTATTCATTGAATGATACATACTCCCAAACTCAAACAAATCAACGTCAGTAGAAATCGCAAACATTATTTTATCTTTAAAGAATGAACACTTTAAATTTTTTGTCCCGAACGCAGTTTCTAAATTCTTCAATCGTTCCATAAATGATGGTGTAATTAAATATCTTGCTTCAACTTGATTTGTTGAAAGAACATCAAAGCGTTTATCAAATTTCCAATCTTCTAATTTTACCTTTTGCATTTTATTCTTCTTAGAAAATACAATTGCAATTATCAATAAAATAATCGGAATTGCACAAGAAACAATAAAATTTAAAAGTGAAGAAGATAAAACTCCTAAAGAGAAAAAACCTGAAGATAAAATCCCAAAGGTGAAGAAGGAGAAAACCAAAACATTAATTAAAACAAATACAAGAAGCAATAAAATTATTTTATTTGATGTTAAGGAGGTATTGTTAATATTCTCATCTTTTTTAGATTTAATTATAGTATCTGCGTTAATTTGTTTATTGGAATCAAAACTCACAACAAGCCCTTTAAAAACCGTTGTTGTACTCTCATTTTTTTTACCTTTATTTGTATGGTTTATCAACTCACACTCGCTAATGATATAGTTAACACCGTCAATAGAACCTTTAAAACCGTCATCAAAAACAGTTTCGTTGAATTTTGCAAATAATTTACTATTCACTAAAAGCTTTTGCCAAGAATCGTCTTTATTTACATCAAATTTTTGAATATTTAAAAGGTTGTAAATAGATTTTATACATTCAGACTCTTTTAACTTATTTTTAAAAGCTTTATCATAACTTGATGGAGAGAGTAAAAAGAAACCTAGGGAGAAAAAGGAAATAACTCCACAAATAAAACCGCCAAAAGCAGGTAAAATATCAGTTTTATTATGTTGGTAAAGATAAAAGACTAAATAGCCAAAACCCAAGCACAATAAAAGATAAACAGGTTCCAGCAACAACATTGATACTAAATAACTTTTTCTTTCTGATTCAAAGCCTTCAAGTTCAGTATTTATCTTCTGTATTGTTTCAATGTGCTTTTTATCATTATCCTCTAATGATTTTATTGCTGCATTCATCTTTTGAATTTTATAATTATTTTCCACTTTTTCGCTCCTTTCTACGAATTTCAGTATGCTTATTTATAGTCATAATTATAAACCAGCCCTTTCATTTAGCTTGAAATGCTTTATCATATTTTGAATTGATTTTATTTGATCATAAGTTTTTGCAATTTCTTTAGATTTTTGAATTGGACAATATAAACTACCCAACTCAAATAAATCTTTATTTGTCGGGATTGCTAACATTATAGTATCTTCAAAAAACGAACATTTAATACCTTTTGTTCCAAAAGATGTTTCTACCGATTTTAAGCGTTCCATAAATGAAGGAGTAAGAAGATATCTTGCTTCAACTTGATCTTTAGTATAAACATTAAATCTGTTATCAAAATCTATATCTTCAAATTTAGCCTCTTGCATTTTTTTTCTTTGGCGATAGAAAGGAATAGCAAAACACAAAATTACTCCCAAAGAAAAAACTATCTCTAAAGTAACGACAATCCAAAGATCAAAGTCACTCGAAATTTCCATTATAAGACTTTCAGTTGATGCTCCAGAGTCAAGCATTGATTTGACATTAAAAAATAGAAAAACTAAAGCCATAAGTACTGCGGGAATAAAAGCAGTAAAAAGCATAAGCTTTATCGCAAATTTTGAATTTGTTTGATAATTTCTTATATTTTCATCCCCTTTTGAAGTTATTAAAGTTTCTGTTTTAAAAAATTTATTTGTAGGAAAAGATATAATTACTCCCTTAAAAACATCAACTGTGCTTTTGCTTGTTTTTGCAACAAGTGTTGTTTCTGCAATTTTATAATTTACATCATCATAACATCCGCATATAACATCATCAGGCTCTTGATATGAATATGTAGAAAACAAATTACTTTTTTTTAGAATATCATTTGAAAATGCGATACCTCGTATTGTATCCAAATTAAATTTCTTTAAAATCAGAGTATTACATTTTCGTTTTAAGTATTGTTTAAATTCTTTATCATAAATTCCAAAATTACAAATAAACGCAACGAAGCTAAAAAAAGCTAAAATTGAAAATATTACAGAAATATTAGGATAGGTCGCAATAAAAAACACAACAGCTTTGCCTAAACCATAGGTAACTAAAAATAAAACTATTTGCCACCATAACAATTTGAGTAGTCTTTTTTTTCTCTCTTCTTCAAAAGGTTGGATTTTAGCTATAATGTTATTTATAAATTTTTGTTTATCGTATTCTATTATATTCATATTATTACCTTTCATTAGTTGATTTTAAAACATCCCTGGAGGACCACCACGTTTTTTACTATTACCATTAGATGATGCACCAGATTTCTTTTTACCACCAGTAGAACCAATTATTATCTCATCTCCAAGTTTTACTCGATTTGAGATTATTTCCACATTAGAATCATCACTTGCTCCTTCTTGAATGTCAACCCTTAAAGGTTTGTTTTTATCAAGAATCCAAATGCCTTGATTTTTATATTTTTGTCCTGTTGACTCAGGAGAATATTTCAACGCAATACTTGGAGCACATATTACATCCGCTCTTTTATTAGTGATTATTGAAACATTTGCAGTCATTCCAGGTTTTAATTTCAAATCATCATTACTTACACTAACAATTACAGTATAAGTAACAACGTTTGAAGTTGTTGTTGAATCTAACCTAACTTGAGTAACTTTCCCATAAAAAGTACTATCTTGATATCCATCAAGAGTATATTCAACATCTTGTCCTTCTTTAACTTTACCGATATCAGCCTCTGAAACATTTACTTCTATTTGCATTTTTTTCAAATCTTGAGCAATTGTAAATAATTCTGGAGCTTGGAAACTAGCAGCAACTGGTTGACCAACATCAATATCTCGAGAAATAATTGTTCCATCAACTGGGGCAATTATTTTTGTATAGCCCAAATTTGTCATTGCTGTTTTATAACTAGCCCTAGCTTGGGCAATTGATGCTTGTTGAGCACCAATAGAAGCCTTTTTTGCAAGATAATCGCTCTCCGCTTGGTCTAATTCACTTCTTGCAACAAAGTTTTTTGCATAAAGATTTTTATATCTGTTATAAGTTTTTTGAGCCATAACCATTTCAGCATTCAATTTTGCAAGGTTTGCCTCTGCATTGTTAATTTGAGCTCGATTTTGGTCAACAGAAGCTTGGAAATTTGCGGGGTCAATCTGTGCAAGCAACTGACCTTTTTTAACCTCAGTATTGTAATCCACATAAATTGCTTTCATCAATCCAGACACAGTCGAACCAACACTAACTGTATTAACAGGGTTAATTGTACCCGAAGCCTCTACAACTTCCGTAATGGTACATTTGTTAAGTTTTTGGGTCTGATAGTGAACTTGATTAGATTTAAAATTATTATAACCTATTGAACCAATAACCAAAGCTATAACAATTGGAACAACAACTCTTTTCTTTGCATATTTTTTTAGAAATTCTTTAACTTTAATCTGCATTCTATTTTCCTTCTAAAGTGACTGTAACAGGCTGAGGCAAGGCAATTACACTCTCCAAATTAGCTCTTGCTACATTATATTTATAAATTGTTTCAATATACGAACATTGTGCATTGTTATAATTTACTTTTGCATCTTGTAGTTGGATATAATCACCTAATCCAACATAATATCTACCTTCTGCAAGTTCGTAGTTTTCTAAAGTTTGACGAACTTTAACTGCTAATAATGGAATTTGTTTTTCTAGTTCAATCATATCAATATAAGCGTTTTGAACTTGGAAATAAATATCTTGATTCAATTGATTTAAAGAGTTTTCTGCAATATCTACTTGATACTTTGCAGCATCAACTTTGTATTTTTGGTTCATCATATTAACCGAACTTGAAAGATTTACCCCAACATTGAAAGAATTAGTAGAATTTGTATCTCTAAATCCATACCCCGCATTAGCAGAAATTGATGGGTAATAATTTCTTTTTACATATACAAGATTTTCTTTAACCGCATCTAGTGTTGAATTGTAAGCCTTCAAATCCGCACGATTTTTATAAGCCATTTTCATACATTCTTCAAATGAATATGGGAATTCTTCAACCTTGTAATCTGTCAAAAGTTCAAGAGTTTCAACAGAACTTGTAAGTTTAGCATCTTTCACGTTGACAGGAAGCTTACTTATTTCTTGATCTGATGGCTTAGTAATTTTTGTTAAATCAACAGGAGCAACATTATCAGCAACACTTGTATTAAAAATTTCAGTTCCAGAAATTGAATAAGCAGGAGCATTCACAAGATACATTGCATTATTCAAATTTACTAAAGAATTTTTATAAGCATTTTCAGCTTGAACAAGTTGGATTTTAGAATCACTCAATGTAACTTCCGCATTAACCAAATCAATTTTTGATTTTATACCTTCATCAAAATAAGCCTTCGTTCTTTGATAGTTTCGTTCGTTTATTTGTACATAGGCTTTGTTAATTAAAACAGTAGCACGAGCAGCTAAAACTTGATAATATTTTTGCTTAACGTCAAAAGTTGTTTCTCTCACAGTGTTATAGAAATTATATTCATCTGCAATTAGATAGAACTTTTGCATCTTTATATGAGCATTAGTTTTTCCAAAATTCCACAACAATTGATTAATTGTTGCTTCAACAGAATATGCGTTTGTATTTTGCGAAACTTTTCGACCACTCACATCTTTAATATTGTAACCTGTACCAACACCAATTGTTGGAAAATAATCTGACCGAGCAGAACCGACATTAGTTTTAGATAGCCCATAATTGTATCTGGCATTTTTAATTGCAGGATTATTATTTAGGGCAATTGAAACACAATCATTCAAACTCAGAACAGAACCTTGTTCAACCTTAACTTCACTCAAAGCGTAAGCTTCTGGGGTAAATAAAGCCAGAGTTAAAAATATTGATGTAATAATTTTTCCGAATGATTGCACGTTATATCCTCATACATTCAATATAACGATTAAACAATATTAAGGTTCATTTTTCATCATATGAAAAATGGAAAATTATTTTAAAAAATTCTTCCAATAGCTTCCACCATTTGAGGATTTGTCTTTCAATGCGAAATAAGCACAAGAAAAAGCGGGAACAGAACTCTCATTATAATCACAATATTTCTTAATTACATTTTCATCTGTTTGATTTCCATTCAAATCGCTCCAACTCGTACCTGTATAAGGAACAACAGAATTATTTTCAGTAAAAACAAAAACAAAACGGTCATAACCAAGTCTATTAGGAGAATCAACGCCATTAATGTCAACACAAATTTTAGGACCATATGCAGTCTTACTTTGAGCAGAGGAATCATCCATTGCCCAAATTCTACCAGTTATATCTAAAATTACACTAGACTCATCACAAGGATAAGAATTTATAGGCTGACCATTCAAATTCTTTTGAGTAATTTTATGGTTTGAATCATAAGCACGCCATTTATACTCTGTTGTCCGAGTTTGCCCTTTAAAATAAGACATAAAACGTTGAAGCACCAAATCGCTTCTTATATTTCCACCAGATGTATCCGAGCCATAAGCATCGCCATCAAAATCGTGAACAGACATATCTTCTTCAGCAAAAAATGTTCTCGCAGCAACATTTACTTCTGCATAAGTCTTTTTGAATTGAGTTTGTAATCTCTTACGCTGAACATTTGATAATAAAGTAGGAATAGTTATAGCTGCAACAACTCCAATAATGCCCAAAGTTATTAACACTTCTGCAAGGGTAAAAGCTAGTGAAAGCTTAAAAAGTCGGGCTACCCCCCCCCCGTTACATTTCTTAATACTCTATTCATTTTATACTCCTTATAATATATTTATTCTTTTTTTATTATAAAAGATTACCATATTCTTTGCAATATCTTTAAGTTTTTTGTTATGGCAAACTCACTTTAACGATATCATCCCTCACTTCGCTCAGTATGACGAATACAACAGGGGGTTCGGGAGCAAAGTCCCAGATAACTCGAGCCATTTAATCATTCGAGGTTTTCTTTCTTAGCTATTCTCCCTCGCCCTTTTTAAAGGGAGAGGGGGTAGGGGTGAGGGTTTTAATTCTTTTTTCGTCGAAATAAAAAAGAAAAAGTGAACATTAGTTTATTTGTCGGCTTAGTAAAGCCGACCTACAATTTCTTTTACGAACTTATTCCCCTATTTCCTTCTTCCTTATACCTTAAAACCAACTTATCCACTTATAGACATATCAACTTTTTAAATAATATTATCCCCCAAGTGTGGATTGTAAAAAACTTAAGATATTGAAAATAATGTGGTATAAATAAAAAAGGGAGAACTTAAAAATGAATAAAAAAACAATTATCACTGTTCTAGCAATTTTAATCATACCTATCCTTGCATTTTTCGGACTAACAACTCACAAAGATTCTTCAACAGTTGCCGAAGCAAAGGGTAAACCACAAATCATAAAATTTTCATCAACAATGTGCCTTGAATGCAAAGAAGTTGAAAAAGTTTTCAAAGAAATTTTACCCAAATACGAAGACCAAATCACCTATACTGAAATCATTGTCGATAGCAGAGATGATATGAAAAACAACATGATAAAAAAATATAATGTCCAACTTGTTCCAACAATTATTATGTTGAATTCTGACGGAACACAATACAAACGAATTGAAACAGCAATACCAAAAGAACAAATGGAAACATATATTAAAGGATTAAAATAATGGAAAATTTAACACAACTATTTTCTACTCAAAGTAGCATTTATATATTATTTGGAGCAGCATTTTTAGGTGGGCTAATTTCTTCAATTTCGCCATGTTCATTGTCAATGCTTCCACTAATTATTGGATACATTGGGGGCTATTCAGACGAAAAACCACTAAAAACTTTACTTCAAATGATTGTATTTGTTATCGGATCAGGAATAGTTTTTTCCATTATTGGTGCAATTTGTGCTTTAACGGGAAAAATGTTTATCGGAAACCCTTACTTTGCATTGATTGTAGCTTCAATTGTAATGATTATGGGTTTGAAAATACTAGGATTTCTCGAGTTTGATTTACCTCCGATTATAAAAGAAATACCAAAAAATGAATTTAACAACGACTTTTTATATCCACTAATTTTAGGTGCGGTTTTTGCACTAATCGGAACGCCTTGTTCAACTCCTATTTTGGCAAGCATTATGGCTTTTGCATCAATTTCTGCCAAAATAAGTTCCGCAGTCATTATGCTTTTTCTATTTTCAATTGGTCAAGGTTTAATCTTAATTTTAGCAGGATTTATCACATCTAAAATAAAAACAAGCGAAAAATTTTATCGACTTTCTGAAAAAATTATGAAATTTAGCGGAATATTACTAATCCTTGTTTCATTATATATTTTTTATAAAATTTTCGGCGGTATCCTTGTAAAATAAGTCAAAATATAGTATCATATATACATATTTCAGACATTTTTAAGGAGTAGGTATAATGAAAACATACGAAGGGCAATTAACAACATCGAAAGATGAAAAATTTTGCATAATAATTTCTAGATTTAATGACTTTATCGGTTCAAAACTTTTGTCAGGAGCCATTGATGAATTAAGAAGACACGGAGTTGATGAAGAAAATATTGAAATCGTTAAAGTTCCTGGAGCATTTGAAATTCCAGTTATTGCAATGAAATGTGCTCAATCAAAAAAATATAACGCAATTATTACATTAGGAGCTGTAATTAAAGGTTCAACTCCACACTTTGATTATGTTTCAGCAGAAGTATCAAAGGGAGTTGCTCACGTAAGTCTTCAAACAGGAGTTCCAGTGATATTTGGAGTCCTAACAACTGATAATATTGAACAAGCAATTGAAAGAGCTGGCACAAAAGCTGGCAATAAAGGTGCTGATGCAGCTAAAACAGCAATTGAAATGGCAAATTTGGTTAAATTAGTGTAGGTTCAAAATCGGATTTTCTGAATTTTGAAAAGGAGTTGAGTATGACAGAAGCAATTACCGAGTACAGAAACGAAAACACCAAAGATATTGATTTATTATCAACTATCGACATGGTGAGAAAAATGAACGAAGAAGATCAAATTGTTGCAAAAGTTGTTGGAGATGAAGCTCCAAATATTGCAATGGCAATTGACATTATCGCAAAATCATTTCTTAAAGGAGGAAGATTATTCTACTTTGGAGCTGGAACATCTGGCAGACTTGGAATATTAGATGCTTCTGAATGCCCTCCAACATTTAGCGTTGACCCTTCAATGGTACAAGGAATTATTGCTGGAGGGCCAAAAGCTATTTTGCACGCAGCAGAAGGAGCAGAAGACAACTTTGACGAAGGGAAAAAAGATGCAAATATTCTTACAGACAAAGATGTTTGCGTTGTTATTTCCGCTAGTGGAAATCCAAAATATCTTCTAGGCGTTCTTGAAAAAGCCGATGAGATTGGGGCTGCAACTATTGCCATTACTTGCAATTCAAAAGGTAAAATTGCAGAAGAAGCTGGTCATGTAATTTGTGCCGAAGTTGGACCAGAAGTTATCGCAGGTTCAAGCAGATTAAAAGCAGGAACAGCACAAAAAATGATTTTGAACATGCTTTCTACTGGGTCTATGATTAAAATAGGTAAAACTTACGAAAACTTTATGATAGACTTGAAAGCAGTAAATGAAAAACTTAAAGACAGAGCAATCCGTATAGTTTCTCAAATTGCAGGAGTAACGAATGGCGAAGCACTTGCATCATTATTAAAATGCAACTGGGAAATTAAAACTGCAATTGTGATGAATCAATTGAAAGTTGATACAGATGAAGCGAGATTAGAATTAAAAAAACACGGTGGGGTTTTGAGAAAAATCATAAACACGCAAACCGTGTAGGAGGATAAGAAAGAGATGAAATTAACAGTACTTGGAGCAGGATGTTGGGGGCTTACTTTGGCGTGGCTTTTAACTGATAACTTTGAAAATATTACCGTTTGGGGTAGAGAACAAGATCTATCACAAGATTTAATAGAAAATAAACACACATCAAAACCACTTGAAGTTCAATTAGATAAAAAAATCGAAATCACTTCAGATTTAACAAGTGCAATAAAAGATGCGGACATAATCCTATCTGTTATTGCGACTTCAGGAACTCGTGATGTTTGTGAACACTTGAAAAATGCGGGAATAAAATCAGAACAAGTACTTGTTAATGCTTCTAAAGGGATTGAATTACCATCTCTTATGAGAATGTCAGAAGTTATAAAAGACGTTCTTCCTAATCAAAAATTGGTTATTTTATCTGGCCCAACTCTTGCAAAAGAAGTTCTTCAAGGCAAACCTACCGCAGCTTGCGTAGCTTGTGAAGACATTGAAACAGCAGAATTTGTTCAAAAAGCTTGCAATGTACCAAACAAATTCAGATTATATACAAATACAGATGTAATCGGAGTTGAACTTGGTGGTAGTTTGAAAAACGTAATTGCTATTGCTTCTGGGTTTGCACACACAATGAATTTAGGAGACAACTGCTCTGGAACACTTTTGACTCGAGGAATGGCTGAAATCGTAAGAGTAAGTATCCAACTTGGAGCAAATCCTTCAACACTATACGGACTTTCTGGGATGGGCGACTTGATTGCAACTTGTTCTTCTCCAATGTCTAGAAATTACACTGTTGGTTCAATGCTTGCCAAAGGTAAAAAAATCAACGATATTTTAGCAGAACTTGGGTCCGTTGCAGAAGGGGTAAAAACTTCTAAGGCAATTTGCGAGTTAGCAAAAAAATTAAATATTGAAGTTCCTGTATCTAGTGCAATCTACGAAGCCGTTTATACAGATATTACACCAGAACAATTGCTATCAAAATTAATGAATAGAAAACTTAAAGAAGAAGAAAGATACGTATAATGAAATTTGCCGTTAGATACTTAAAAAATACATTTTATCCGCTAAATCTTCCAGATTCAATGAAACTTGAAGATGGGCAAATGGTTATTGTCCGTACTGAAAAAGGCGAAGAAGCACTGAAAGCATTTGTTGTAAATTCTCAAATCGAAAAAATTTGGGAACATTCAAAAAATAAACCAGAACCTCTTCCCGTTATTAGAACAATGACACAAAGAGATTTGCAAACATTAGAAGAAATAAAAAAAGAAGAAGTTACGGCTTATTTCAAATGCCAAGCTCTAGTAAAACAACACAAACTTTCGATGAATCTTGTTCAATGCAGGATTACATTTGATAGAAGAAAAATAACTTTTTACTATACCGCTCCAGAAAGAGTTGACTTTAGAGCGTTGCTAAAAGACCTTACTCAAGTATTTACAAGAGTAAGAATCGACTTACGCCATATTGGAGTAAGGGACGAAACCTCAATTTTAGAAGGTGTTGGGTTATGTGGACAACCTTTCTGCTGTTCAAGCTTCCTTAGAAAATTTGCGACAATCAACGTTAAACTTGCAAAAGACCAAGGAATGCCAATTGCTCCAGGAAAAATTTCTGGAACTTGCGGAAGACTTTTATGTTGCTTAACTTATGAATATTCAAATTATATTGATGCGGCAAAAGGAATGCCTCCAATTGGCTCATCTGTAATGACAACAGAAGGTCTTGGGAAAGTTTGCTATCTGCAATTTATGAGTGGAAAAGTTGCAGTAAAAATGGAAGACGGAAAAACAAAAGAATTCGACAAAAACGATATCGAAATGGTTGATGCAGATGTTAACGTAGAAATTGATGTTCCCGCTATTAACAACTACCAAGATGAAGATAGTAGCAATATCGACATCAAACAACTTGAAGATGACAAAAACAGTTCCACTGGAAATGTTTAAAAATTTTGAAAGCAAAAGGCAAAAACCTTTTGCTTTTTAAATATGTTTGATTTTATAATATGAGCGAGGATTCTTCATTAAGAACCTCCACGAAAATATACAAATTAATGGAGAAAAACAATGAGCGTATTGGAAGCAGGAATGATGGTTTGTTTCGGAGCAAGCTGGCCATTTCAAGTAGTTAAAACATTCAAATCAAAAGAGGTTGGAGGAAAAAGTATCCTATTTTTATGGTTAGTTGAAATTGGATACGTAATGGGAATGTTGCACCACATATTATACGCACCAGATAAAGTAATTTATTTATATCTGATGAACTTTATACTTGTTGGAGCGGATATGACATTGTATTATAAGTATAAACACGACGCAAAAGTTAGAGCTGATCTTGCGAAAGCAGAATTACCAGCAAACGTTGTCCCAGAAGAAATCCCAGTTGAAGTTGAATAAACTTTAAAACTCAAGATTTGCAAAAGCATAATAAAACCGACCAATCAAAAAGATGGTCGGTTTTATGTTAAATACTTTATAAATTACTATTTCAACATTTCATTTATCGCTTTAGCTGCTTTTTTACCAGCACCCATTGCGTTAATAGCGTTTGATGCACCAACAGGAGCAACGTCACCACCTGCAAATACACATGGGATATTTGTTGAACGAGTATCAGCATCTACTGAAATATAACCTTTTGCATCAGTGATAATGTCTAACCCTTCAGCTTCTGCAGATCTTTGAATAATTGGGTTAGGACCAGTACCTAGAGCAACAATAACAGTATCAACATCTTCAACGACAAATTTGCCTGTTCCAACTGGTTTTCTTCTACCTGTTGCATCTGGCTCACCAAGTTCGCATAATTCAAACTTCATGCCAGCAACATAGCCTTCATTTTCCAAGATTTCAACTGGAGCATGTAAGAATTTAAATTGAACACCTTCTTCTTTTGCGTGACGAATTTCTTCCAAACGAGCAGGCAATTCTTTTTCAGTTCTACGGTATAAAATAGATACTTCTTCAAAACCCACACGAACCGCAGTACGAGCGGCATCCATTGCTACGTTACCACCACCGATAACAGCTACTTTTTTACCAACTCTTAATGGAGTAATGCTTTCTGGATCACGTCCTGCACCCATCAAGTTAACTCTTGTTAAAAATTCATTTGCAGAGAATACGCCATTCAAGTTTTCACCTTTAATATGCATCATTTTTGGAAGTCCTGCACCTGAGCAAATAAAGATTGCATCAAATCCATCTTCTTTCAATTGTTTCAAAGTGATAGATTTACCAACTACCACGTCTGTGTGGAATACTACACCCATTGATTTCAAGTTTGTAATTTCTCTATCCAAAATTGTTCTAGGAAGTCTGAATGGAGGAATACCATAACGCAAAACACCACCCAATTTGTGTAAAGCTTCAAATACAACAACTTCATGACCAGCTTTTCTCAAATCAGCTGCGGCAGTAATACCTGCACAACCAGAACCAACAACGGCTACTTTTTTGCCAGATGGTTTAATTTCAGTTTGTTCAGCTTTTGTATTATCACCAACATAACGTTCTAAAGCACCAATCGCAACAGGTTGACCTTTAATACCTAAAACACAATTGCCTTCGCATTGTCTTTCTTGAGGACAAACACGGCCACATACAGATGGAAGCATACTAGTTTGACGAATAATTTTACCAGCTTCTTCCAAATTATCTTCCTTCAATGCTTTTATAAATTCAGGAATTTGAATATTTACAGGGCAACCTTGTACGCATCTTGGATTTTTACAATGCAAACATCTAGAAGCCTCTAGTTTAACTTGTTCTTGTGTTAAATTACTTTCAACAGGCTCAAAGTTTGAACGTCTTTGAATTTTATCCTGTTCTTGAACTCTTTGTCTTTCCACAACCATAATTTTATCCCTTCTTCTAAAAATTATATTTATATTTTATAGATTAACAATATTCTAATTAAAAAATAGACTTAGTGCAAGTTGTTAATCTAGCGTAAAATATCTAGCTCAAGACTTTCAAATATTTTCAAAATGTGCTAGAATGAGGAAAATTTTATTAAGCGAGTGAGTTAATGATAGTTTTTGAATATATTACTTTTATCTTATTTGTAATCTTAGTCGGATTGACTACTTGGTTTTTCTCGTCTAAATTTTATGAAAAGCAATTACTTTCGCTTAAAACTGAAAACTTAGAATTAAAAGCAAAAATTGGATTAAATGAAAATATCATTAACACTGTCAAAGCAGAATTTTCAAAAATTGCACAAGAATCCTTAAAAAACCAACAAGAACAGTTACTTTCTGTTCACTCAACAGATTTAAAAACAAAGATGGATTTATTTAAAGCTGAAGAAATTTCACCTCTTAATACGATATTAAAAGACTTTAAAGATAGCATTGACAATTACCAAAAATCACACAAAGAAGAATCCTTAGAAATTAAAAATGCAATTTCAATCGCTGAAAAATATGCAAAAGCCTTGACGACAAATCAAAATTCCAAAGGTGAATTCGGAGAAAAACTACTTGAACAAACCCTAAATTTTGCGAACTTAAAAGAAAATGTTCATTATACAAAACAATTTTCTCAAGGAGCAACAAAACCAGATTTCATTATATATTTGCCTGAAAACAAGCATTTGATAATTGATTCAAAAGTTATATTGAAAAATTATCTTGAATACCGTGAAACAGAAACTGAATGCGATAAAAAGGCTTTTCTGAATGATTTAACAACTTGTATAAATCAACTCGGAAATAAGCATTACGAACAGATTGAAAACACACATCAAGCTGGATTTATCTTGATGTATATTCCAATAGAGTCTTGTGTAAATCTGATTTATACAGACCCAGATTTTAGAAAGATTTTAGAACTAGCAAATACTCATAATATAATCATAACTGGAACACCTTCCATTATTGTTACTCTTCGCCTAGTTGCGAATCTCTGGACTACAAAAAACAGTTATGACAATGTTAAAAATATCATAGAAACGGGAGAAAAACTTTATAACAATATTGCAACACACGCACAAAATCTTTTGACTATTCAATCAGCAATTGAAAATGCTTCTAAATCTATAAATTCCGAAATCAATAGATTTAAAGAAAAAAATAAGGGAAGTATCTTTAAAGAAGCAGAGAAATTACACGAATTTGGAATAGAAGCGAAAAACACAAAATCTGGTAAAAAATTTATTGAAAACAAAATCCCCGAAGAGTTTTTAACCACAGAAGAATAAATATTTGGGGCTACAAGGAGAACAAAATGACAGATGCATACTTTAAAGAAAATAACAAATTTTTAGGACTAAGCGGAATAATTAACCGCAGAAATTTTATAGTTAATTTTTTAATCCTTGAAATTATTGAAGCACTGATTTTAACAACTCCATTGTTTTATTTACTCTTCACCAATCCTGATATGATGCTTGATTTTTCATCAAGTGCAATGCGATCTAATGTTTTTCCTATTTGGTATTCTATATGGCTAGGAATTGCAGGGCTAATTGAATCAATTTTATTTTTCCCAAGTATCATAAGAAGGGTTAGAGATATTGTAGGAGAAGTTGATGAAAACAAAGTTTGTTTAGTTGCTTCTGTTCTTGCAGTACTCGTTTTAATCGGTTATACTCCTGCGAATAATGTTGCCCCATTGTTCAGAATAATGTCATTATTTGTAATTTTTATTCTAATGATGACAAAGGGAAAAATCTCTTCTAAAAAGCCAAAAAGTAAGATTGCAAAATTCAATTGGGGAGCATGTTTTGGAACATGGATGTGGGGACTTTATAATAAAAGCTACATCACAGCACTAATGTTACCATTACTTTTAACAACTGGTTGGTTTCCATTCATGCTAATTTGCGGAATAAAAGGGAATGAATGGGCATACGAAAAAAATAAAAAATATTCAGAAATTGAAGATTTTCATAAATCTCAATCTAATCAATCTGCACTATGGGCCGTTGTAACCCCAATAATCTTAGTTTTAGGATTTATTGGGATAATTATTGGTTCAGGAGTTGCGGTTTATTGCCTAACAAAAGATAACCCAAAATTTACAAATATGATAACTCAAAAAGCTGCCGAATACCAAGAAGTTGCAGTCCAAACAAACTTTGAAAAAATAGAGTTGACAGATTCTGAGTATAAATTCTACATTGACCCACAAATTTGGGTAAAATTTCCAGAAAATTCTAAAAAGTCAATGTTCCAACTCGCTCTAACACACATTGCAAAAGAAAAAAATATAAACGTTGAAAATACAGAAGCGAGAAATGAATTTAAAGGAATTGAAATTTATAACAAAATAAAAATTTATAGCTCTTTTAATAACGAACTTTTAGGAGAATACACAACTACTCCCGCAGAAATGAAAAAGTCTTACCAAAAAACAATCAAAGGCGAAAAAGGTGCATTGAAAGAATACATCAATACAATGAATAGTGGTTATAAATTCAACGAACATCCAACTTTGCCGTAAAAAAAATAAAAAGATGAATAAAAAATTTTATCGCAAATCCACCTGTTCAACGTTGAAATCTTTCAAATATTTATCCAAGATTTCACAAGCATCATATATAAACTGTCCGCAAGGACGAGTTTGATAATAAGCTTCAGTCCTTTCTGATGGGACATAAGAATCCGACTTGCAATCCAAGTCCAATAATTCACGACAAATTATTGAACCATGAACTTTTTCAAACTCTTTTGCAAGATGTTGAACACGCTCATAGTGTTCCGCTTTAGCATCCATATCTATCGGTGAAATATAACCCTTTGACAGACCTAAAACCATAAATATTCCACTCATCGCACCACATACTTCTCTCAAACGCCCCATTCCTCCTCCAAAAGAAGATGATAATTTTAAGGCAGTATTAAAATCAATTCCAAACTCTGGAGCGTAAGTTGCAAACACTGATTGAGCACAATTATAACCATTTTCAAATAATTCTTTTGCTTTTTCTGCGTGAGATGTCATATTAAAAAACCCCTTTTATTTACACAAACAATTCATACAAAATCACAGAAACAGAAGTTGCCAAATTCAAGGATTCCACTGTTTTTGCCATTTCTATCTTAACTGAATTTGTTGAAAATTCTATCAATTCTTCAGACAAACCATTCGCTTCTGACCCGAACATTACAACCGCAGGAAGCTTAGGAGTGAAGTATTTTAACATATTAGTTGAACGTGGAAGGGTTGCAATTTTTTCAAAACCATCAAAAATCCCCTTTAAATCCTCTATTTTTTGGATATGAATTATTGGTAATTTCCAAAGATTTCCAACAGATGCCCTAACACATTTAGGATTATAAATATCAACACTTTCGCCATACAAAACAATTGCATCCGCACCAAAAGCAACAGATGAACGAATAATAGTTCCGAGATTTCCTAGGTCTTTAATATCTTCTAATAATACAACTTTTTTAGATTTTTTTAAGATATTTTTATCGTATTTTTTTTGAAAGCCTACGGCAACAGCAGATGGCGCAGAATCAGTCGTGGAAAGCTTTTTCAAAACTGGTTCAGTCGTTTCAATGACAATATTTTTGGCAAAAATATAGTCATTTATTTTACTTTTTTCAACAAAAATATTTTCTAGTTCTATTCCGCAATCAAAAGCTTCTTTAATTGCTTTGTAACCCTCAAGCAAAAATTTTCCACTTTGAATACGGTATTTTTTTTGTTGAAGTTTTACAATTTCTTTTACTAGATTATTATTGACACTCGTAATTTCCACTACTTTACCTCAAATTCTTTTAGCCATTCTTTTTCTTGTTCAGTCATCATACCATAATCAATTAATTTATTTTCATAATTCATATGAACAAAAGAATGTATTTGGCCATCTTTATAGTAACAAGAATTTTCTAATCGGACCCCGAAAAAGCCTTCTTTATATAACCCTGGTTCAATAGAAAAACACATACCTTCTTCAAGATTAACTTTTGCAATTTCACCTGTACTCAAATTTGGAGGATATTCATGAACATTTATACCGATACCATGTCCCAACCCATGGTTAAAAACAAAACCATCCAAATCTTGAGAGTTAAAAAAGTCATGAGTTGCTTTATCAATTTCAAAACCCATCACTGGTCGTTCAGTATGAGTTTTAGTATAATTATAAGCACGTAAAAAGGATTTTAAAACCGTTGTATAAATTTTCTTTTGTAGAGGCGAAGGAGTCCCTTTAACAAATACCCTTGTAATATCTGTTGCTAAACCACCTTCAAAATATGCTCCACAATCAATCAAAACAAGACTTCCATCTTCCAAAACTTCATCTTTAGAGCATTTTGAGTAATGAGCAAGTGCAGAATTTTTGTCTTTAGCTACAATAGATTTGAAACTCAAACCTAATGCACCTTGTTTTTTAAATTCTTCTTCTAATCTTTGAGAAATATCAAATTCTGAAATATTATCGTTATTTTCAATATAATCTCTAATAGCACTAACTGCCATATCAGTACGATTAAAAGCATTTTTCAAATGTTCTAATTCCGCATCTGTTTTCTTTGCTTTCATAAGTTTTACAGGATTATTCTTCATTGGAATTGCACTATTACCCAACAATTTATAATCATAACCATTGATTGAAGTCTTATCAACAAACACTTTTTTATTAACAGTTTTCAAAAACTCATCCAAAGCCTGCATTTTATCCTGTGTAAATAAAATCGCATTATCTTTAAAAATCAGAGCCTTTGCTTTAATTTTCGCAGAATAATTTTGAGAAAAATTTCTCATATTAAAAAGATACGAAACCTCATCCAAATCCGTCAAATAAACAGCAGAATCAGGAGATAAATGATGAGAAATTCTTCCTATCTTTTTAGCAGTAGATTTTCCTGTATATTTTTCATCCAGCACCACATCAGAAGAATTATCTCTCAATATTTCAGAATCCAAAGGATCAGAATCTAACAATTTTACCTTTCGAGATTTAGAAATTATTTCAATTTTATTTTGAGAATTCTTTTTTGAAAACATCCCGAGAACTTCATCTTGAGGAATTTTTTTTATAAGTTCTGGAAAATATTTTTGCCCTGTTTGGAGCTTTACAACAGTAATGTTGTCATGATTAACTTCTAAATCAGCTTGAATATGATATCTTCCATCAACAAAAAGATAAATTGTTTCTGGAGTAACCAAAGCCTCACCAGTAGAACCAGAAAAATTTGTTAATTTATAGCGGGAATTTTCTTCTAAAGTATTATATTCAACCAAAAACTCATTCGTTGCGTTAACCAATAAAAAACGAAGAGAATTTTTAGCCATAAAGTCTTTAATTATAGTAATGTTATCCAAAATTTTGCTCCAATTTTATAATTAAAAAAGAGCCGATTATAAAATCGGCTCTACAAAAAATCTATTAGTGTTTGCCAGTAACTTCGATTAAATGCCAACCGAATTGAGTTTCCACAGGCTGAGAAAGTTCACCTACTTCTAAAGAAAAAGCAGCATCTTCAAAAGGTTTAACCATCATACCTTTACCGAAGAAACCTAAATCGCCCCCATTTTGACCTGAAGGGCAAAGAGAATTTTCTTGAGCAGCTTCAGCAAATGACTTACCATTTTTAATTTCATCATATAAATCTTGAGCTTCTTTTTCTGTTTTAACAAGAATATGACTTGCTCTAACTTCTGTTGTCATAATAAATACTCCTATATTTTCTACAAGAGCGATTATAAAATAAAAAGGTTTGTCTTGCAATACGACAAGAACAAACCGGAAGTTATAAAACATGAAAAATTTTCTTATTTAAGGCGTAAGTCCGAAGGTTTTAAACCAAACCGCAAAAAGAAAAAATCTTGTCGCAACCCCGAAAAAGTGCTTGGACACTCCGAACTTACATATATATAATAAACGGTCATGCCAGTAAATTTCACCATTCTAAAGAATAAATTTTCGCCCCAATATCTAAGGATTTTCTACTACTACTTTAGAGTTAGATATTAAATTTCAAAATTCATCTTGATTTTAAAAAAGTTTTATTGTAGAATAGACGAGTGACAAGTGAATATTTATGCGGAAGTAGCTCAGTTGGTAGAGCGTCTGCCTTCCAAGCAGGCTGTCGCGAGTTCGAGTCTCGTCTTCCGCTTATTAAAAAAGAGTCGTCTATCGACTCTTTTTTAATTTATATAGGTGTATTTTAACGACCAGTTTGGTTTGAACGGATAGAAATATTATTTGGGAAAGTTGGGTGTTTTACTAGATTATTATTGCATTTTAGCCCTGTGTGGGAGTTGTACGGATAAAATGATTATTTCGGCAAAGTCCATTTTGAGAATTTTAGTTTTTTGAAAAATTTTTCAATTGATACGAAACGGACACAATGCTCGGAAGTGGTGTTCCAATTTATCATCTTCGGAGCTAATGTGTTCAGTGATGAAAGAAAATTACTGGAATTAAATTAGGTCGCCCTGCCGGTAAAGGTAAACCACGACTAGATGAACATTCTGCCGATATTTTTCGGCTGGTCGCTCTACGTGTACTGAAAACAATCATTGCCAAACAGTATGGCTGTTCAGTGGGTAATCTTTACAACTTCTTGAACAGAATAAAATCATATTAATATCAATGATTATGAAAAGCCCCTATACCAAGATATTTATCTGCAAAATCGGATATTGGTACATCTTGGTAATCGCCTGTTGCATTTGGATTTGCAAATCGAATTTTTCCATTATGATAATCATATACTGAACACCAATGGGCTTCTCCTGTACCTAATGAATAATTACCACCACCACCAGACACATAAGTTCGTCCTTTTCCAATTGTAGAGAGTTCTTTAACTTTTTGCTCAAGGCTAAGCCATAGTGGAGTATCACTCATATATTCAATAGGTGTCTTATTTATTTTTGAACCAAAGAATTTGTCCGTTCTTTCTTGATAGTCTGGCCAATGATAACCATTACTTCCATCTCCTACTTGTCCTTTTCGCTCTATCATCTTTAAACCATAAGAACTGTCTGATAAAATTCCGTCATCTAATGCTTTTAAGTTGTTTAAATCAAAGGTCATTTTACTTGAGGTATCACCTAATGTATGTACAGTTACTTTATTGCCATTTTGTTCAAATAATTGCAACATCTTTACTCTATTTGAGGGAACTTGCACCATATTATTAATAACTGCAATTGCTCCACAGTTATTAGAACTACCTTGTGCCATTGCATATCTATCAACCGCAGGAAATAGTAACTCATAAGTTTTCTTATCCATTTTCAATGCTTGCCAACCTTTACTATCACGAACAAACATTTGTTCTCCAACTGAAAAAACATCTCCCTCAACGGTTTTACCCAAGATTTCGGATTTGTTAAGAGAAGAAAATTGTTCATAATAATTACGACCTTCTGCAATCGCTTTCATATCTTGCTTGACTAATGAATTTGTATGTCCATCAGGCATAACCAGTTTAGGATAATACTTTATTTTGCCACTATTATTTAATTTAATAAGTTCTAAGATGTCGTTATAATGTTCTTTATCATTAAAACGTGCGTCTAACAAAGCTCTTGTACTATAACCTCTTTTACTTGAAAGTTCTGTTGTATAGTAACAATTCCCTTTGATATTATGAAGATGTCTAATTTCGTTAACAGCCTGTTCTAATTCTCCTTTACTAACGCCTTGTATATTCGCAGAGAAAAATTTGAACTGCTCTGGAGTTAATGATAGTGGTTTGAGAGTACTAGGTATAAGTGCTTTAATCTCATTTTCTGTACTTGTTGTGGTTTGCGTTTGCTTTGCAGTTACAGATTTAATATTTCTAACACTACTACTCTTTGTTGATGTGCTACTTTTCAATATATTCTGACTAGCACTATTGTTATGTAGCCAATCAAGCATATCAGTTGTAATTTGCGTTGGTGCTGGTTGTTCGTACTTCGCATGCTTAACAACATTGGTTACAACTTCATTTTCAACTGATATATTGGGAGTTACATGTTGTTGCAGATATTTAGCTTTTCTTGCTGCTTTTGCTCCAACGCTTCTTGCAATATCTAATCCTGTTACTGCCCAATTCCCCATATAAATTCCCCTAAATATTATTTCTAGCTATATAAAGTCGTTCATTATTGAGAAATTGACTGATTGTAACAATCATCAAGCAGATTGTTACAATTTATTTAATCATATCATGTCAGCCACTTTTATATATGTTGCAATAGTTCTATTCTAAACACACAAGCCACTTCCAGTCGTTTAAGCGGTTGAATAAACAGACATAAATCGGCGATAATTAATATTTTTAAATAATATTTTTGTTATAATCTTGCGGAAAATACTCAATCTACCTGTTACAAATAATCAAACTATCTGTCTTTTTACAATAGGCAATTTTTTTATTCCAAATGTTTTGTTATATATAATGGGAAACATAGGAAATATTATATTAGCATCTGTCAGAAAAAGAATTCCAATTTCTTTAAATGGAACTCAATATTTACCTGCGAATTATAAATTCAGCCTTAAAGATCCATATATTTTAGAAGCTCTTCCAGAAGGAAGTATAGATAAATTTGTAAAATTTGAAAACCAAAATCTTAAAAAAGTTTGTCAAACTTTAAACAACCTTACTACTTCTAAGGGGTTTAGCGAAGGAGAATTGAAAGCTTTATACCTTAAAGCTTTTCCTAATATTAAACCTCCATCCGATGCAAACATTGATGCCATGGTATATCTAAATTCTTTGTCTGGCAAAATTGGGCAAAAATTTGATGCTCACGGAATGGCAAAAGGCTCGATTTCAGAGCAACTGAAAGAATTAAACAATCTTCTCACAAATGGAATAGATAAAACCAAAAACTTTTTCACTGCACCACTTGCTCTCCCTGCTGAAACAATTCAAGGAGCAGGGGCTGGACTTGGAACCGCAGGCGGATGTGCATATAGAAGTGGCTCATTTATACTCGTAGGCGAGAAATCAAAGCTGATAGAAGAAAGCGGAATTAAACACGTCATAGTAAATGACGCTTATTACAACATCATAAATGATTTGCAACGCAGATTTCCAGAAATTAATTTTGTCAGAGCGGACAAAGCCACAGAATATTTCACAAAATTATAATTTTCTTTCTTCTCTCAATTTTTTTACAAATCTTTCCAATCGAGAAAGTGCAATTTTAAGATTATCTAGGGAATAAGCATAAGATATTCTCAAATAACCTTCGCCACATTCTCCAAATGCTGTTCCAGGAACAAGAGCAACCTTTTCTTCTTTTAAGAATCGTGTTGCAAATTCCTCACTTGTCAACCCAAATTCTTTTATACATGGGAAAACATAAAAAGCCCCAAAAGGTTCAAAACATTGCAAACCAATTTTCTTAAAAGCATCCATTAAAAATCTTCGGCGTTGATTGTAAGCTTGTCGCATTGCTTTTACATCTTCATCACCATTTTTGATAGCCTCAATTGCAGCGTACTGACTTGATGTAGGAGCACACATTATCGCAAATTGGTGAATTTTAGTCATTTGTTTAATAATCTCTTTTGGAGCACAAGCATAGCCCAATCGCCATCCTGTCATTGCATAAGCTTTTGAAAATCCGTTAATATAAATCGTTCTTTCCTTCATACCAGAGATTGAAGCGATTGAAAAATGTTTATCCTTGTATGTCAAAGCGGAATAAATTTCATCCGTCATAACCAAAATATCATGTTCAATTACAACTTTAGCAATTTCCTCTAAATCCTTTTGTTCCATAATTGAACCAGTTGGATTATTCGGAAATGGGAGAATTAAAACCTTTGTTTTTTCAGTAATCGCATCTTCCAATTCTTTTGCGGTTAATCTGAATTCATTTTCTTCTTTTAGATTTATAATTACAGGTTTTGCTCCCGCTAAAACGGCACAAGGTTCATACGAAACATAAGACGGTTGAGGAATTATAACTTCATCCCCAGCGTCGATAACTGCACGAAGCCCAATATCAATAGCTTCTGAACCGCCAACAGTTACAAGAACTTCATCATCTGGATTATAATTCAAATTATATGAACGCTTCAAAAAATTTGAAATTTCAATTCTTAAATCCTTCAAACCTGAATTTGAGGTGTAAAATGTCTTACCCCGTTCTAATGCATATATCCCTTCATCACGGATGTGCCAAGGAGTATCAAAATCAGGTTCTCCAACCCCTAAAGAAATAGCATCTTTCATTTCACTAACAAGGTCAAAGAATTTTCTAATTCCAGAAGGTTTTATACCTACAACAGTTTTTGAAAGGAAATTCCTCATGGAGTAATTACCTCACGTTCATCTTTTTCTTCTTTATTTAATACAGTACCATGGTCTTTATATTTTTTAAGAATAAAATGAGTTGCAGTACTCAAAACAGAATCCAAGGTAGAAAGCTTGTCAGATACAAAATTAGCGATTTCTTTCAATGTCTTTTCTTCTAATATCACCATTAAATCATATCCACCAGATATCAAATAAACAGCCTTTACCTCTGGATAATTATAAATTCGTTCTGCAATATTATCAAAACCCTTACCTCTCTGAGGAGTAACTTTTACTTCAATCAAAGCCATAACTTTTTCAATTGAAGTTTTTTCCCAATTGATTAAAGTATGATAACCACAGATTATACCTTCATTTTCTAATGCCGAAATTTCTTCTAAAACTTTTTCTTCCGTCGTACCTAATAGGATTGCAAGTTCGTTAAAATCAATTCTGCTATTTTTCTCCAAGATAGATAACAACTCATCTCTCATAAAAAAATCCCCCGTATTCGCTTTTGATTATATCAAAAAAACAGGAGATTTTTTATTTTGTAAATTTAGAAACAAAATTTTCTAACCAAGAATTTTTTAAACCCATAGATTCTTCAAGATTCTTTTTAGGAAGTTTAGAAGCCATCTCAAATGAATCTACCATTGAATCAGAGTCAAACAAACTTTTTGAATCTTTTTGTTCTTGTTTTTTACGACCCCTCATCATATAACCAGTATTGCCACCGCTTCCGCCGTCGTTGTTCATATTAGCGGCTGCTTTTATTACAGGTTGAGCACGTCCAATATTTACATCGAAACTCATTTTTCCATTCCTTATGTTAGTTTCCCTTACTTATATAAAAACGAAAAACCATGAAGTTTTGTTACAATCTCGAGAAAATTTTACAGAACTTAATAATTGTATTTATGGTCAAAGGTACACTATATAAACTTTTCAGAGATTTATTACTTAATGTTACAATTATAGCAAATAATTAAACTTTCAAATGATTTTTACCGATACATTATACAAAAGAGTACTCAGAGGTTTTGACATGTCATTAGCAATTTCAACATTAGAATATCTGCAAACACGGTTGAATATACCAGATTCAAAGCTGCAAACTTATGCAGATAAGTCTGTTGAAGAAATTATACAAGCAGAGGCTGCTCAAGGAAATCAAGCGGCTATCCAGCTTGCAGCGGATATGTTTTCTGATCCAACACAGTTAATCGAGTTGTTTCAACTTGCTGACCCTGAAAATAAACTAATTATTATGCAATCAATGAACTCCGAACAATTGGAAAAACTGTTACCAATGCTAGAAACAGAAGACTTGTTACAAGGATTGCAATTTTTCACCCAAGACAACTTGATGGATTTATTGAAAGAAATACCAATGGAAGAATTGGTAAAAACTGTTATGCAATTGTTTTCAGAACGAGAAATTATAGAAAACATGCCAGAAAAAGAGTTAGATAAACTTTTAACAAGCCATGATATGGACAAAGAACTAGTGTTGAAGAATTTACAATCCCTTCCAGAAATTTACTTGCAACAAATTATAGAAAGCATTACAGGAGAAGAAGCACAAGGTAATGCACAAGAAATGGTTATCCAAATTAGCCAAATGGGCGACCAGAATTATAAACAAGCAATAATGAATCTTCAACCTGAACAAAAAAGACAACTAACACTTGCAATAACAAGTGCAGAACCTAAGTATTATGAAAAATTCAGTGCTGATGCTTATACTCATATAATAAATAGAGAACGTCAAAAGGACGAAACCATAAAAGCAATGGGAGTAATCAAACCAGAATATTTGCAAAAAATGATTGCAACATTACCACAAGACTTGATGTCTGTTGTAATAACACAAATTGATACAGAAAAATTTGCAGATTCTTTGATAAACAAATTTCCTGAAATATTGGCAAAGTTCATCGCAGGATAATGGATGTAATTTTAAATGTCGGCGTTACCACGCCGACCTACATTTTATAAACGAAACAAGCGTAGTAATTATCTTTTCCAAACAGCGTCAGAAATTTGCCAACCATTATTTATTAGGTATGTCAAGCACCAATAGCCGTTTCCGTTCAAACAATTCTGCTCAACTTCTTCTCGTGTTCTATCAAAACCTGCTGGGACTAATCCTTTATCTGCGGTATATGCCATTACATAAATATCTTTTCCAATTTTGTTTGGTTTTCTATCTCCATTTGCATCAAAATAAAAAACTAGCCCAATGCTATCGGTATTGATTCCAAAAAGAGTATTCATTCTATAAATACTCATTCCATCAATATTAAAATATGCACCTTTTGCAATCACGAAGGTTACAATATAAGTTCCTAATCCAGCATCATAATCCCACGGAGAAGAATTTCCTTGCAAATCTTTTACAGTTCCCTTTTTATGCCAACAACCAGCGGTGTTATAACAAACTTTTTCGACTTTCAAATATGGTAAAATATAATTTTTGAACCAGTTAATTGTTGGCTCTTGTCCTTCATCTGTCGCTATTGTCATATCAAAATCAACATCATCAGCTTGAACGGCACGCATAGTTTGTGCAATAGTGGAATAAGAAGCCTTAATCTGTGTTTCAAGTTGTCGTTTTCCAATTTTTGAAATCAATGTCGGAATTGTCATTGCTGCAACAACTCCTATAATCCCGAGTGTAATCAAGACTTCTGCCAGTGTAAATGCTTTTAAATGTTTTGTTATCTTTTTCATTTTTAGCTCCCAAATAAGAATATGTGTAAAATTATGCCATCAATGACATATATTTATGACATGAATTATACCTATTATATAAATTACTGTCAAATATGACATTATAATAAAATAAATAATCTCTTAAAATATGTTTAAGGGAGAACACTATGGATTCTGAAAATTTACTTGGTGCTAAGATTAGACATTTGAGAAAATCTAAAAATATTTCGCAAGAAAAACTGTCAGAAATGGCAGGGATTAGTCCTCGCCAAATGATTAGGATTGAACTTGGGCGTTCTAAACCAACCCTTGATAACTTAGAAAAAATTGCAATAGCACTAGGAGTTTCTATTCAATCGTTGTTTGAAAATGACTATTATGAAACTATTAATATTTTGAAAAAGAAATTGCACGAAAAAATTGAGGCTCTCGATGAAAAAAATACTAGATTTTTGTATATTATTGCATCTCGGTTAGATTAGGATTTTTGCATTACATAGATTCGAAAAATGAAATTCCCTTGCGATAAAAGCTAAATAATGATAAAGTATTATCAAAAAGGGATGAGAGATGGAAAAGAATACGCAAGAAGTTATTTTTGATGAATCAAAAACTAATTTTTTAAAAATCGATACTCCGATAGGTAAATTGAAATTCTTTGTAAATTCGGTAATTATTTTTGTAGCTCAAATTATAATTGCTATTGGGACCTATTTTGTTGGTTCAAGTTTTTATATCAATCCTTCTTTATATTGGATTTCGTTTGTCGTATTTATTTTCTTTTTATATTTGTTTTTAGTAAACTACGCAAAAAGATTGTGGGATATTATGGGGAACAAAAAGCTCGCTATTATTGTTGCAATTTTACTTATAATGCTTAGTTTTACTGTATATTATTCCTCTATTTTAGCTTTTATTTTGAATTTTGTCGCTTTTTTAATCTTGATTTTTACATCTGGAAAGTTGATAAAGAAATCTGAATAAATTTGGTGAGTTATGAATAGCATTTTAAAAAACAGTTTAATAATATTTTTTAGTTTAATGGTAACTTCAATGCCTGTATTGGCACTAGATTTAGACTTGTCTGTTGATGAGGAAATTAAGAAAAAATATGATACTTCAAAACTTCAATATGATGTATTACCAGCACTTCCAAAGGTTGATTCAACAAAAACAATCACTCCTCAAAAACCAGCAACAAGTTCTACAACTACAACCGCTGTACCAAAAGCGACCCCGACTTATACTGTCGAAGCACCAAATGTTACAAAAGCAGATTTGAAAAATGCTATAAAAATTCCTGCGGGTACAAAATTTCAAGTTCGTTCAGACCAGAAAATTTCTGATTGGTTAAGAGCAGGGAATACTTTAAGTTTCACAACTTATGCACCTATTTATAAGTCATATATTTCAATTCCAGTTGGCTCAAAAATTTATGGACGAATTGAGGATGTCCATCGTCCTCAAAAAACGGGTAATGGTGGTTTAGTTGTAATAAGAATTACAAGTATAATTTATAATGGTAAAAACATTCCAGTGAATGGTAAAATTACAAAGGCGGATTCTAAACATATTTATTTAAACAACATCAAAGGACAACATCAGTATTGGAAAAATGTTGGCAAACAAATCGATAAAGGTGAAGCTTTTTATCGTAAAACACGAAAGACTTCAACCAAGTTAGCAAACAATCCTCTTGGTGTGATAATTTCTCCTATCCCAACAATAGTAGGTTTTGTCGGCTATACTGGTGCAACTGTTTTATCTCCATTAACAGCACTAACCTCAACAGGAGGTAGTTTAACTATTCCTGCTGGTAGTTCGTTTGAGGTAAAATTAATTGAAAATGCTTATATCAATTAAGGCTAATGTCTAGTAATTATTCGCTTTTTCTGTAACGAAAACTTCTGCTAGTTTACCAGATTTGTTGTTTTTGAAACGAATTTCTTTACGCATGGGTTCTTTAGGTTTGAACTCATCTTTTTGATAGCCATACAAAAATTTCATGAACTCTTTACTATACATACTAAACACCTGCCTAATTTAAAACTTCACACATATATAATAAAACACAAAATGTAAAAATATTGCTATTTGTGTAGAAATTGTTACAAACTTAGTAGTTTTAATATTATCCAGTCGAATAAGTAATTTTGCTAATGTTTTCAATTCTGCTAAAAGTACATAATCTGGTATATGTTTGTTTTTTAAATAAAACTTTTGTTTATTTTAAACAAAACTCACACTAAACAAGGAGGTAAAAATGTCAATTAAAAAACTAACTGTGGCTGCTGCGATTGCCGTTGGAATAGCTACGTGTTCCTTGACTCCAGCAATGGCAGCTTGCCCGTGCAATACGAAAGCACCTGATGAGGCTCTTCCTGTTGTAACTGGTCCAGCATGTCCTGTTGCGACACCACAGCCCCAAACTTGTACAAAATGCAAGAAAAAAGTATCTGATTGTGAGTGCAAGAAGAAACAACCTTGCCCAGAGAAAAAGAAACCTGATTGTGGTTGTCCAGATGAAATAAGTTGTGACAAGCCAGCTGTTCCATCTACTGCTTTATGTCCTCAAACAGGAAAGCCTGATAGTGCGGAAATGAAACAGGTTTACGGATATCCTCAAGCTATTTATGGTACAAATAACTATGTAGGCGAACCTGCAAATTCAATTTTTTCAACAGAAAAAGCGATGAAAGGTTGTCCTGCAAGTAGAATGTCATCAAATATCAATGGTTCAACTGTTGCAACCGATGGACAAATTACTGGTGCTGCATCTCAAATGCCATGCTTAAATGAATGCCCAAATAAATATAATGGTATAACTATTGATAGAAATGAACGTAAAATGGATGGCAATTCTTGCCCTATTGATATTCAAACAAAGAACTCTATCAATGCAGTTAAGAAAACTCTAATTCCTTATGAAATTCCACAACAAATTCAAAATATTACAGGTGGTGCGGCTCCTTTTGGCGGATGTCAATTCCCAGATGTTCCGAATAGCCATTGGGCTGCTTGTGATATTGACAAGTTAGCGATAAATGATGTTGTGGTTGGTTATCCAGATGGATTTTTCAAACCAAATAGAAATATTTCTCGTGCAGAATTTGCAACAATGTTGGTTAAAGGTTTTAATTTAGATTGTGATTTATCTAGAAATACAATGTTTTCAGATGTTTCAAAATCAAATTGGGCAAACCCTGCAATTGCAAAAGCTGTTGACGAAGATTTGATGAAAGGATATCCAAACAGAACATTCCGTCCTAAAGCTCCAGTAACACGTGTTGAAGCTTTAACTTCAATTGCGAAAGGTATGACTTGTGATATTGACAGATGTAAAGCAGATGAAATCTTGAGTAGATATTCTGATGGTAATAAAGTTCCTGATTGGGCAAGAATTCCTGTTGCAAAATCTTTGGATAGTGGTGCGTTGAAAGATACACCTACCCCAAATATGATTATGCCAAACAAGGATGCTTCCCGTGCTGATATCGCTTCAATGATGCAAACTGTGCGTGTAGCGTTGGGTTATGACACAAATCCAAAAACAGCAAATACAATTTGCCCAGCTTGTCCAGTTGATAAAAATGCGTTGATTGAACACGAAGAAATTGTCAAAATTCCAACATTGAAATTATCTATGATAGATCAAGTTACAGCAAAATCTTCTCACGTTGGTCAATATTTCAGAGCTAATACTCTAGAAGATGTGACAATTAATGGTGTAACTTATCCTTGCGGCTCAACTGTAACGGGTCAAGTTGTAGAAGTTATTAGACCTTCTGGTTGCGAAAAAGGTGCATTAAAATTGGCCTTTACTGAAATCAAAAACGGTGATTGTAAAACTAAATTACCTAAACAGATTTTGCAAGCACAAGTTAACAAATCAAAAAATGTTAACCCTGTTGCAAGATTAGTGGAAATGCCATTCACTTGGGCTGGTTCATTGATTGGTGTTGTCGGGAGAACTGCGGGTGGTATTTTAACAACTGTTGGTAATGCTGCTGAAAATGTTTCTAACGATGCAGGTTATATGTTAGGTCATGCCTTCCAAGGTCAATTCGGGGCTTCTGCCCGTAGCTTGGGTGATGGTTTATACCAAACAGTCAAGGCTCCAGTTGATGTAACAAGAACTGCTTTGTCTGGTACAATGGGCTTATTCCAAACTACTGGTGATGAATTTGCTTACCTTGTTGACCCTCGTGGATACAAAATATCTGCGGTTAATCCAAGAGAACACATTACTATCGCTTTCGGATGTAACGAATAGTGTAAAATAGTTGATATTCATTACCAAAAGAGTAGCACTCGGTATTTTTACCGAGTGCTACTTAATATTATCTAGTTTATTGTAAATCCTTAAAATATTGACAAATATGTATCAAAAATTGGGTCATCTTGTGTGATTTTATCAAGTTTTTTTAAAAATACTTTTTTATTAGCTGATTTTTCAGCTTCAATTCCTTCTATTTTCTTTTGACTAAATCCTGCTAATGTTTCAAATCTTTTAGCCATTTCATCATAACCTTTTTCTCTTAGAGTTTCAGCCTTGAATAAGTTAACTCTTTTCTTTCTAGCAATTTCTTCTATTTCCATTTCTAGGTCGGAATTTTTATTCTCAAAGCGAATTTCTTCTTTCAATGCTCTCAAAACCTTAGTTAATTTTTTAGAAATTTCACCATCTGAAAATTTATCTAGCCAACTATTGAAACCTTCACTAATTGCAAAAATTGTACCTGTGTTTTTGCCAGTTTCAAGAAACTCATATCTATCTTCACTATTAAACTTAAGTGACAATGTATCATTTGGCATGTCTTTTGTAGATTCTTTAAAAAGTTTTTGAATATTTGAGATTCTGTCAGAATTTTTTGCAGCAGTTCTCACAATAAAATTGCCACTAAAAGATGGTGTGCTATTAATTTGATTATTCATATATACCTCCACTCATAGAACACCTGTAAAGATATATTTTGTTAAAAGGGGTTTTAATTGTAAACGAATGTAACAAAATATTTTAATGTTGAAATTGAACTAAATCAAAATACTTTATATATACAAGAGAGAACAAATAAGAAGAGGTGACCGAATATGGCTATTTCAAATTTTCAAGAAAAACTATTATTCTATACTAAACAAAAAAGTTTAATTAGTTCAAAATTATCAAATATTCAAATGCAACAATTATCAGCAACTAAAGATACTGCTGCTAAACAACAAGCTTATAACCAACAGTTACAAGAACTATATTATGATGAAGAATATGGCTATGGAACTGATGAGTATTCAGAAATGTTACTTGAACTTCAAAATGAACACGAATTTGAATTATCAAGTTTGAATGCTTGGGAATCTGAATTAGATTTACAAAAAGAAAATTTGGAAACTCAATTGAATGAAATTAACGGTTATGAATCAGCTTGGCAAAAGTTGTTATTGACAAATATTAAGAATGATTTCGTATATGGAGGGATAAGCGGTAAATAGAAACTAAAACTAAATAGCCAGAAGAGATAAAAAGAGCGGATTTTAATAAAATCCGCTCTTTTTATATTTAAAATTATTTTTCTAAAACTAAGCTTTAGCACCTGATTTAGAAATAATTTCTTCTTCGATGTTCCTAGGAACTTGTTCATAGTTATGGAATTCCATAGAGAATGTACCACGACCTTGAGTGTTAGATCTCAAGTCAGTAGCATAACCAAACATGTTAGCCAATGGAACAAGTGCTCTAACGATAACGTTACCAGTGTTACCTTGAGGTTCTTGACCTTCAACACGGCCACGTCTTCTTGAAATGTCACCGATAATTGTACCTGTGAATTCATCTGGAATTTCGATTTCAACTTTCATCATTGGTTCTAAGATGCAAGGTTGAGCTTTGCGGCAACCTTCTTTGATAGCCATAGAACCAGCGATTTTGAATGCCATTTCAGATGAATCGACTTCGTGATATGATCCATCGTAAAGTTCAACTTTAACGTCAATCATTGGATAACCAGCTAAGATACCGCCTTCAAGAGCTTCTTCCATACCTTTTCTTGCTGGTTCGATGTATTCTCTAGGAATTGCACCACCAACGATTTTGTTTTCGAATACGAATCCTGCATTTTCTTCTGCTGGAGAAATTCTAACTTTAACGTGACCATATTGACCTTTACCACCTGATTGACGGATGAATTTAGAATCTTGGTCAGCGTTTCCTCTGATTGTTTCACGGTAAGCAACTTGTGGTTTACCGATGTTAGCTTCAACTTTGAATTCTCTCATCATACGGTCAACGATGATGTCTAAGTGAAGTTCACCCATACCAGAGATGATTGTTTGACCTGTTTCTTCATCAGATTTAACTCTGAATGATGGATCTTCTTCAGCAAGTTTTTGAAGAGCAATACCCATTTTGTCTTGGTCAGCTTTTGTTTTTGGCTCAATAGCAACTGAAATTACAGGTTCTGGGAATGTCATTCTTTCCAAGATAATTGGAGCTTTTTCATCACACAATGTATCACCTGTTGTTGTATCTTTCAAACCAACAGCTGCACAAATGTCACCAGCGTAAACTTCAGATTCTTCAATTCTTTGGTCAGCGTACATTCTAACTAATCTAGCGATACGTTCTTTTTTACCGTTTGTAGCGTTTAGAACATATGAACCAGAAGTGATTTTACCTGAGTAAACTCTTAAGAATGTTAAACGACCAACGAATGGGTCTGTCATAACTTTGAATGCCAAAGCTGAGAATGGTTCATCATCAGAAGAATGTCTTTCAGTTTTTGTTCCATCTTCTAATTCACCTTCGATAGCTTTTACATCTAGTGGAGATGGCATATAATCAACGATTGCGTTCAATAACAATTGAACACCTTTGTTTTTGAAAGCTGTACCACAAGTTACAGGAACGATTTTGTTGTTGCAAACAGCTTTTCTCAATACAGCTTTTAATTCGTCAACTGTAATTGAATCTGGATCTTCGAAGTATTTTTCCATCAAAGCATCATCTTCAGAAGCGATAGCTTCAACCATAGCATCGTGGTATTCTTTAGCTTTTTCTAACATATCAGCTGGAATATCTTCTTCTTTAATATCTGTACCTAAGTCGTTAGTATAGATTTCAGCTTTCATTGTCATAAGGTCAATTAAGCCTGTAAATTTATCTTCAGCACCGATTGGTAATTGAATTGGAACAGCGTTAGCACCTAATCTAGTTTTGATTTGGTCAACAACTCTGTAAAAATCAGCACCAGTTCTATCCATTTTGTTTACGAATACCATACGAGGAACTTCGTATCTATTAGCTTGTCTCCAAACTGTTTCAGATTGTGATTGAACACCACCAACTGCACAGAATACAGCTACAACACCGTCTAATACACGTAAAGAACGTTCAACTTCGATTGTGAAGTCAACGTGTCCAGGGGTATCAATGATGTTGATTTGGTGACCTTTCCAAGAAGCTGTTACAGCAGCTGATTGGATTGTAATACCACGTTCTTTTTCTTGTTCCATAAAGTCTGTTACCGCAGCACCATCGTGAGTTTCACCGATTTTGTGAGTTTTACCAGTGTAGAACAAAATACGTTCTGTTGTAGTTGTTTTACCTGCATCGATGTGGGCTGCAATACCAATGTTTCTAATTTTTTCCAATGGAGTTAATCTTGCCATTTTTTCTTTTCCCTTTTTATTATATGTACATCGCTATTTTATATTTAGCCTCACTCTGATTATCCCATAAAAATATCAGATTTCAATTAAAATAGAAGTTTTATTAACTTTTTTTAGACGATAAGTCAATAAGTTGATAAATTGATAAGTTGGTTTCGAGAGAACGGGAAATAGAGGAATAAGGAAATAAGTTCGTTACGCAATTAACAGGTCTTTCTGAGCAAAGCCAGCTAATTTTTCTAAAGGTCGGCTTGTAAAGCCGACCTACATTGCTTCGCATTGTCACAAATAATCATAAAAAGCAACAAAGTAAAAAAGGGTGGTTCAAATAAGAACGACACCCTTTTTTATATCCTTACTATTCTTCGTCATCAACGCCAAATTTATTAAACAGTTTTTTAGCTTAATTTAATCATTACGAATAATATTTGCCATTTGGCAGTTATCTAGCAATTTTACTGTTTCTATTGCTTGTCCCAATGGGGTTTTTGCAGCTTTTACCTTCTTATATGCCTCAATTGCTGCATCTTTTGTTTCAAACGGAAATCTTAAACAAAATTTTTGTCCTTTACGTCTAAAATTTGCCAATGGAGAACCATCCCATATAGTTGTGATGTTCAACTCATTCGAACGCGGTTTTACAGGGTGAAATAATTTAACAAAAGCATCAGGACCTTGGGAGTAAATTTTAGGTTCAAAATTATCAGTCAATTCAAGTGTGCTACTTGTAATGTCTTTTAATTCTACCTGAGCTTTCTTTACCAAACTTAAATCTTCTGGGGATAGCACATGTAATCTATCTTGGATACGTGAATTAATTCTAAATGAACCAAAATTAGGAGAGGTATAATTGTTTGAAATTTGCACTTACTTAATCCTTTTTAAATCTACTTGTAAGTGTATAACGCTTCTAAATAAAAATTTTGCGTTATTATTTTAAAATGTGAAGATTTGTTAAATGCCTACGGACAATCCTGCACATAGATTTATTGATTGACCTGTAATTCCTTTTGCTTCTTCAGATATTAAATATTTTACTAGTCCTGCAATTTCTTCTGGCTTAACAAATCTGCGTTGTGGAATACTTTCAAGGATTTCTTCTTCTGAAAATTCGCTATCTTCGATTGAAGATTTTCCTAATTCTGTATCGACCCAACCTGGGTTAATTGTGTTTACTGTAATGCCGAATTCTGCTAGTTCTAAGCCTGTTGCTTTTGATAATCCAATAAGTCCCGCTTTAGTTGCAGAATACATACTTGCGTAAGCTTCTCCCATTACTCCAGATATAGATCCAATATTTATTACTCGTCCAAATTTATTTTTTTTCATGTGTGGAATGGCACTGTGCATTAAATATATTGGGGCTTTAAGATTAATTGAGAGCATTTCGTTTAATTTTGATATCTCTATATCTTCAATGCCACAATATGTGTATTCCCCTGCGTTATTAACTAAGATGTCAATCTTTTTTTCTTGGATAAAATCACCAAGTTTAAGTAAATCTTCTTCTTTGGATAGGTCACAAACAAAATACATTTCATTTCCAAATTCTTTAAGTTTTTCCTCGTTTCTTGCTGTAACATAAACATTTCCATAACTTTGAAGCGATTTTGCAATCGTTTTTCCTATTCCTCGTGATGCCCCTGTTACTAAAATATTCATTTTGTTTGCTCCTTTATAAAAATATGGCGTTAAAAAATCCCCGAATTGTCGGGGATTAAATTTCTATTGTTTAAATTGTTTTGCTATTTAACAATTCCAAAACCTAGTAAGAATGTGCAGAAAATAAATATTGCACAAATAATTCCTGTAAGTTTATTCAAACCTTTTTCAGCACTTTTTTGAGATGCGAAAACATGTGATGCTCCGCCAATTCCTCCGATGCCGTCACCTTTTGGAGAGTGAAGCAATACTAGAATTGTCAAAAGTACTGCTGCAATAGTTTCTATTGTCCATAATATATTTGCCATTATTTAGTTTTCTCCTTTTTGATAAAATGTGCTCTTTTTGAGTTTAATTCAATATTTTCAAAAGTGTATAGTCTTGCTGGTCGTTTTGAAGAGGATTTTGTATATTCTTCTAATTCAATCAATCCATCTGTTGCAAGAGCTTTTTTCCTAAAATTACGTTTATCCAATTTCTTTTCCATAATAAGTTCGTAAGCTTTTTGCATTTCAGTAAGCGTAAATTTTTCTGGTAACAACTGATACGCAACAGGGCATAATTCAAGTCTTTCTCTTGTTCTTTTTAGAGAATATTGGATAATTTCTTTGTGGTCATAAGCAAGTGGTGGAAGGTCACTAACTTTGTGCCAACCAAGTTCTGGGGTTGATACAATTTTGATGTCTTCAGATCTTACCAATGCAAAATATGCACAAGTAATTACACGAGCGTTAGGGTGTCTAAGAGGGTCTCCGAATGTATATAGTTGTTCAAGATAGATGTTATCTACATCAGTTTTTTCCTTCAATACTCTGAGTGCTGCTTCGTCAAGATTTTCTGATAATCTTACATAGCCCCCTGGTATAGCCCATCTCCCTTTAAATGGTTCAGTAGTTCTTTTTACTAGCAATACGTGAATTGCGTTGTTTTTAATTGTCAAAATAACTACGTCAACTGTGATTTCGTGTGTTTTAGTTTCGTTAAACATTCTTATAATAACCCTTCGCCTTATATAAATATATAATAAACATGTCTGATACAATTAATCAATTTGTAAAAATATTTAATATTTGTTAACAATTCAATGCAATGTATGCAATTTATATATACAAAAATACTTTATATATGTACAGGGGATATAAGAGATATTATGACAAACGTTTACATGGCAGCATTACATAGTCGAATTGACCATATGGGTCCTCCACCATCAACAATGGGTGGAAATCCTTTCGGTGGTCCTTGCTGTCCTTCATTTTGTGGAATCTCTACTCCTAGAATTGGTATGGCTTTAGCTGGTTCATTTTATAATGCACCAATGATGGGCTTTGGTGGTTTTGGGTATTCTTCATCAATGCCATCACTTTTTGCTATTGCTACTGCAACTGCAATGAATTCAGTTGCTCTTGCTTCAAAATCTAATGTTGGAACATTTGGTTCTTTGACAATGCCTCAATTTGCTAATCCAACATTCCAATTTCAACCTGTAAATTATACAATGCCAACATACTCTTATCCTACTTTTAACTACTCTTTACCAACTAATTACAAGTTCAATTTCACTGGATATGCTTCAAATCCATTCAAAACATCTGGAGAATCAAATTATAATACAAGCTCATCTTCAAAAATTAAAGCTGGGTTGTTGAAAGGAAACTTGAAAGGTAAAGAAGCTGTAATTACTCAATTATGTGAAAAATATAATGTAGATGTTGCATTAGCTCTATCAATCATTGGTCAAGAATCTGGTTTTGGTACAAGCAATTTAGCTCAACATAACAACTTTATGGGATATAGAGCTGCTGGAGATGCTGGTAAAAGCTCAAAAGGTTTTGGCTATTTTTCAACTCCAGAAAAAGGATTAGAAGCCGCAATTAGAAATCTTTCAAAATACCCTGAAAAATATGCTTCAAAAGGTGTTAAAAAAGCTGATATGAATAACATCGATGCCATTGGTAACATCTATTGCGAAGGTTCTTCTTATTCTTCTGCAATTAAAAATATTTATGATAAAACAGTAAAAAGTTATTTGGCTTAAGGATTAATATTTAATTACAAAAAGTACATATATTCTTGAAGTCTGGAATTGTTTCGTGTACTTTATCCATGTAACCAAATTTTTATAAGAAAGGGAAAAATGGATAAGGGATATATCGAAAACGGTTTTATCGTTGATTTAACCGCTGCAAAAAAGACTTCTGAAATTATTTATGAACTTTCACGAGTTTTGGATATGCCAGAATCAAAAGGAAAACATATCTGCTTGAAATTGGGTTCAGTTAATCTTTCAGAAGCTGAATTAACAAGTGTTAAAGCCCTTGTAGAGTTGATGGAATCACAGCTTGCATTTATTAGTACAAGCTCAACTGTAACGCTAGAATCTGCAACTGCATTGGGTATTAAAATATCAGAATTTACAAATGAAATTGAAGCTCCAGCTTTCGAAACAACAGAACCAACTCCAGAAGTTTCAAATGCTTTGGATAATATTTTTGGAGAGGATTCTTCTAATAATAATAAAGAAGAATCTCCAGAAAAAGAATCACCTCAAGTAGAAAAAACAGATGATGAGATTTCTCCAATTGTTCGTCACGATGAAGTAATTGCTGAAAAAGTTGAAGCTCAAGAAGTTAAAGAAGAGTCAGACGAAGAAATTACAGCGTTGAAAAATGCTCCAGAAGCCCTTCCAACTCTTTATTTAAGAAAAACAATTCGTTCAGGTCAAAGTATATCTTCAGATGGTAATATTGTTATTATTGGAGACGTAAATCCTGGATCTGAAATTATTGCTAAAGGTGATATTACTGTTTGGGGTATTTTAGGCGGAATTGCTCATGCTGGTTCAGATGGTAATAATTACGCAAAAATCAGAGCTTTAAAACTTAACCCTGTTCAAATTAGAATTGGTGAAGTTTTTGCAAGAAGACCTGATACAATCAATTTGCCATATATTCAAAAATCTTGCGAATACATTCCAGAAGAAGCGTTCACATATAATGGCAGTATTGTAATAAGAAAAATACATGAAGAAAATTAAGGAGATATAAATGACTGGTAGAGTAATAGTAATTACATCCGGAAAAGGCGGTGTGGGTAAAACAACTACTAACGCTAATATCGGAACTGCTCTTGCAAAAGCTGGTAACAAAGTCGTGATGATTGATACTGACTTAGGTCTTAGAAATTTAGACTTGTTACTTGGTTTGGAGAACAGAATCGTTTATACAATTGTTGATGTTGTTGAAAAACGTTGTAAATTGAAACAAGCATTGGTTAAGGATAAGAAAAATCCTAATCTATGTTTATTAGCAGCGGCTCAAACTCGTGACAAGACTGCGGTTTCAGAAGAACAATTGAAAGAAATTTGCGAACAATTACAAAAAGATTATGATTTCATCTTAGTGGATTGCCCAGCTGGTATTGAACAAGGTTTTCAAAATGCTGTTGCGGGTGCTTCTGAAGCAATTGTTGTTACAACTCCAGAAATGTCTGCGGTTCGTGATGCGGATAGAATTATTGGTTTGTTGGAAGCTAGAGAAGAAATTGAATCTTATAAACTGCTTATCAATAGAGTTAGACCAAATCTTATCAAATCAAATGATATGATGAGTGTTGAAGATGTTGCAGAAATTCTTTCTGCTGATTTGATTGGTATTATTCCAGAAGATACAGGAATTATTACCTCTACAAATAAAGGTGAACCTATTGTTAATGATGAAAATTCACTAGCAGGTAGAGCTTACAGAAATGTTGCACATAGAATAATGGGCGAAGAAGTTCCATTCCTTAATCTTGAAGAAGAAACAAGTTTTATGACCAAGGTTAAGAAATTCTTCTCTCACCTTGTAGGTAAGGAGAAGTAAGATGAGTGAAAATTTATTAAAAGAAATTTGCAACAAAGTTTTGAGTCTATTCAAACAAACTGAAAAAGAAGAAGAAAATGCAAAAGATGTTGCTTGTAACAGATTACGTGTTGTTCTTATGCAAGATAGAACAAATCTTACACCAGAATTGTTACAGCGTATGAGAAGAGAGCTTGTTGAACTTCTTTCAAAATATGTTGAAATGGATAAAGATGCTCTTGAATTGAACTTCGACCAAGAAGGTGATCAGATGGCATTGATGCTTTCAATTCCAGTTATTAGGGCTAAAGATGAAAAAGAAATTGAAGAAGCTCTTAAAGCTGAAGATAAAGCAGAAGAATCTGATGAAGATTTAGAATCAGAAGAAGATGACGATTCTGAGGAAGAAAAAGAAGAAGAAACTTCTTCTGAAGATGAAGAAAATGATTCTGAAGACAATCAAGAAAATTCTGACGAAGTAGAAATTTCAGAAGAAAAATCAGAAGAAATTAACAACGAAGAACAAGAACAAAATCAAGAATAGTTTTGATTTTAAAATATTTTACAACAACCCACCGTCACATTATATCTAAGACGGTGGGTTGTTGAATCTACTTCAAATAACTCATATTTTCGTAGTGCAAAACATGATATGTGCAACCCCAACCACTACTATTTTTATTGCAAGTATAACCCGTTACTGGAGCACCTAAAGGATATAAGCCTTTATCTCTAAACCACGAAATGCAAAATAAATCACGACCAATTGTATTTGGAGGCTTTACTCCATTTATATCAACATAAAAATCAATTCTTTCATTATCAGTCCATTGCCCAAAACTCAAAGAAGATCCATTCATCAATACAACTCTATAGAGATTTCCTCCTCCATAACTACCTGCACCTCCACCATTCAGATACTTATATGATTTTGTATAAGTACAAGAAGTTCCAGTAGTTCCACAGTCTTGAACAACTTTTAGAGCAGGTAAAAGATTTTGAGCAATCAAAACAGAATCATCCGTGCTATAATTCCTCCCTGATAATTCCCAATCATCAGGAGTTCCAACATCTTCTTGAACACTACGAATTGCTTGTGACAAAATCGAGTAAGTTTGTTTTAATTTTGTCACCGTTTGCTTTTCTTGATACTTGGCAAGCAATGTTGGGATTGTCATTGCTGCAACAACACCAATAATTCCTAATGTTATCAACACTTCTGCCAATGTAAATGCACTTTTTTTATACATAAATTCTCCTTTTGGGTTAGGCGTTATACTGAATATATTCAGTATAATACCTAATATAATATATATAATAACAAAAAGCAATATACTAGAATGTATCTATGGATATGACCAATTATTTTAAAGAACTTGCAAAAAACATGAGAATAGAAAGAGCAAGACTAAATATTTCCCAACTCAAACTTGCAGAAATGGCAGATGTTTCGCTAGATACAATCAATATGATAGAGCGAGGGGTTGGGAATCCAAAATTCTGCACAGTTATATCCATTGCAAAGGCACTTAATGTAGATTTGAACACACTGTTAAAATTATAGTAAAAAAGATTTGTTAAATTCTATCTGAAGTTAAAATTGAAAGGGCAAGTTTCAATGCTTCATCCGCAAATCGTTTTTTCATCTCTATTCGAGGAATCTCTGGAGATAATTTAATTTCTTTAATTGTCACAATACCTTTATATCGAGCAGAAATATAAACCAATCCCACAGGCTTTTCTTTCGTACCTCCTGTTGGTCCCGCTATTCCTGTTGTACATAATGCAATATCACAATTTGTAACTGCGTACAGCCCGTTTGCCATTGCCTCAGCACATTCTTCACTCACAGCACCATAATTATTCAAAATATCCCAACTAACTCCAAGTATTTTATGCTTAGCTTCATTCGCATAAGTTACAAAATTCAATTTTACATATTCTGAACTTCCAGAAACATCTGTTAATCGAGAGCTTAACAACCCTCCAGTGCAAGATTCCGCTGTTGCAATCGTTAAATTATTTTCAATTAAATATTTACCCAATTCCTCTTCTAATGTCACAACAACCTCCTATCCTGGATTTACACAGGCTGTAATTGCATCAATCAAACGCTTCACAGGGACAGTTTTAATTTTTTCGTGCTTAATATTTCTGTTTGCATAAGGAATAATCGCCTTCTTAAACCCTGATGCAGCTGCTTCATTTAAACGTTTTTCCAAATTTGAAACAGGGTGAATTTCACCAGACAAGCCAATTTCCCCAATAATAACCGTTTGCGGGTCAACCACAACATCTCTCGCACAAGTTGCAATAGCCATAGCAATTCCTAAATCAGCACTAGGTTCATCAACATCAATCCCACCCATAACGTTGATATAAACATCTTGCTTAGAAAGGTTTAATCCAACACGCTTTTCTAAAACCGCCAAAATCTGAAGAACCCTACTTGTATCAACACCATTCGCAACCCTGCGTGGAGTTGGATAAGGAGTAGAACCAACAAGAGCCTGAATTTCAACGAGCAAAGGTCTTGTTCCTTCATTTGTTACGACAATTGCACTCCCTGGAATGGCCTCTTGCGAACGTTCATTCAAAAATAATTCATTAGGATTTTTTACTTCCACAAGCCCTTTTGTTTGCATTTCAAAAATTCCGACCTCTGATGTATTTCCAAATCTATTTTTCATAGAACGCAACATTCTGTATGATTTGTACTTGTCACCTTCAAAATAAATAACCGTATCAACCATATGTTCCAAAATTTTTGGACCTGCAATATTTCCATCTTTTGTAACGTGACCAATTATAATGATAGTAATATTTTGAGTTTTCGCAATTTGCATCAAAATATTACAACATTCACGAATTTGTGAAACACTACCAGCAGAACTCGTTATTGTTTGAGAATAAATAGCTTGAATACTATCAATAACGACTGTATCTGGTTTAATTTCTTCAATCTGTTGACGAATATTTTCCAAATTTGTCTGCGGATAAACATACAAACAATCTGAATTAACCCCTAAACGATTTGCACGAAGCTTTAATTGACTCGCAGATTCTTCCGCAGATACATAGAGAATTTTTTCACCATTCTTCGCAAGCTCGCCACTTGTTTGAAGAAGAATAGTTGACTTTCCAATCCCAGGATCACCAGCAATCAAAACTAACGAACCTTGAACAAGTCCGCCACCTAGAATCCTATCAAATTCAGAAATATTTGTACTAACTCGAACCTCTTCTCCAATATGAATATCATTTATCAAAGAAGGTTTTGTATCATTGACAATTCCTTGAGGAGAAGTATTTTGAGGCTTGAGAGAAGTTTGAACCTCCTCAACAAAACTTCCCCAACTTCCACATTCGGGACATTTTCCTAAATAACCCGCAGTTTCATAACCGCATTCCTGACAAACCCATTTTGATTTAACTTTAGCCATAACGTAATTATATGCCCTCCAACATTGATGGTCAAGGAAATTTTTGAAAAGTCCAATTACATAATATCAAAATATTTAGACCGTACTCCTCTGCAAAAAGATATGGTTGAGTTGAAATCTATCTCCGAAAGCAAAACTTGTACAAGTGCAGGATTAGGAATTTAAAACTTTTACCAAGTCATCAACTTTTTTCTTCAAATCTTCATATGTCGAATTATTTTCAATGATATAATCCCAATCTTTGATATCATCCAGCCCGACCTCAGTTATATCATCTTCTCCAACCAAAACCCCACGGGCCATTCTGTTTTCTCTTGAAGCTTCTATACGAATAGAAATCGCACCTGCCGATTTAAACACTTCGTATTCATGCGGAACTCGAACATCAGTAACCATAATATCGCCGTCTTGTTCCAAAATCTTTTTCATCCAATAATCTGCATCTTGCGAGCGTCCCCAATTGCCAAGCTTAATCAAATCCGCACGATATAGGGACTTATTTTTCTCTATTTCTTCATAGGTAATATTTTTTTCTTTAGCATATGTCAATTTTATAATATCACCCATCGCACAGCGTTTAAAAGATGGCATTTGAGATAACATAATTTTCGCAACTGTGTCTTTACCAGAATACTGTTTCCCAGAAAAAATAATAATCCGCCTTGCCATACTAACTCCTACAATAAAAATTCATTAACTCATCATCATTTAGCCCAACATAAAAATACTATCATAAAAACTGTGAAGTGATAATTATCATAATAGTAACACTTTACAGTTTATCATATCTAAACATCCTGAGTTCTGAATTGCATTTCGTATAAATGTTTATACTCACCATTTTCAATAGCCATTAGCTCTTCGTGAGTACCAAGTTCAACAAGATTTCCTTCGTTGATAACTGCAATTCTATTTGCATTTTTGATTGTAGATAATCTGTGTGCAATTACAAATACAGTCTTATTTTGCATCAAGTTATCCATTGCTTTTTGAACGATTGCTTCTGATTCGTTATCAAGAGCTGAAGTTGCTTCGTCTAAAATAACAATTGGAGCATTTCTAAGCATTGCTCTTGCAATCGCAACACGTTGTCTTTGCCCACCAGATAGAGTCAAACCTCTTTCGCCAAGCTCTGTTTCAAGCCCTTCTGGCAACTCTTGAATCATATCTTCCAAGTGAGCAGATTTTATTGCTGCCATCAATTCTTCAGTCGTTGCATCTGGATTTCCCATCATTATATTTTCTTTAATCGTTCCTGTGTATAAGAAATTATCTTGGAACACCATTGAAATATTATGACGCAAAGATTTAATCGTAAAATCTTTTATATCTTTTCCATCAATAGTAATAGAACCAGATTTAATATCATAAAATCTTGGTAATAAATTTACTAATGTTGATTTCCCACCACCTGAATTACCAACAATCGCAAGTGTTTCATTCTTTGGAATTGTTAAATTTATATCCTTTAACACTGGTTGATTTGGTACATATTCAAAATACACATCCTTAAATTGAATTTCTTTTTCAAAACCTTTCATTTCAACTGCGTTTTCTGAATCTTTAATCTTTGGTTCTAAATCAAACAATTCAAATACACGACCCATCGCAACAAATATATTTTGAATCCCTGTTAAAGTATTACCCAAAGTTTTTACTGGTTTATACAAAAGTAATAACGATGTTACAAATGAAGCAAACGCACCAGCAGTCATATGACCAGTGTTAATAAGGTAAGTTCCGTATCCTAAAACGATTGCAATACCGATTGATGCAATTAAATACATCATTGGGGACATCCAACCAGCACGTTTGTATAACGACATATTTATATTAAATGATTTCCAAGTTTGGTCTTTAAAATACTCATTTTGCCTATCTTGCAAACCATAAGCGGCCATCACTTTATTACCAGAGTATGTTTCGTTGATATTTGTTGTAATTTTACCGCCAATAACCATATTCTTATTTGAAGCATCTTTTATGCATTTTCTGATTAAAGCAACTGGTAAAAACGCAATACACAAAACAACTACACCAACAAAAGCAAGTTTCCAAGAGCTATAAATCATTACAGCAATAAGACCTAATGCCCCGAATAAACTTGTTGTAAGTGTTTTAATTTGGTCAACAATACCAGCAGAAGCCGTTCCAGGGTCGCCCATATATCTTGAAATAACAATACCAGAAGAATTGTCATCAAAGAATTGCGGGTGCATGTGAATTAGTCTTTCAAATAAGTCAAATTTAACATCATTTGTAATTCTTTGAGATGTCCAAGTTGACAAATACCCATTCAAATAACGAAGCACTCCTTGTATAATTGCAAACAAAATTACACCAGCAGGAATAATAAATGCCATTTGCAAACTTGATATAGATAAATTCAACCCATGCCAGCTGTATGCAAAGGCTTTTCCTCCTACAACATAGTCCATATATGGTTTTAGAGCAAATGCTGTAACGCCATCAAGCAAACCCAATGGAATAGCAATAACAAACCCTAAAAGGATTCTGAACCAGTATGGTTTTATGTATGGGAATATACGAGATAAAAGCCAAGAATATTTGAATGAATTTTGAGCAGCTGTTGCAGACAATTTGTATTTGTTCAATTGTCTAAACTCTTTTATGTCTTTATAAATCGGTGTTTGTTCAGCATATTTCCACCAAAGGGAAGTGTAAGAGTTGTTACATGGTTCACTTCCTATTGGTTTTGGCCCTATGAAAGTTATTATACCAGGTGTTTCAATATGAGATAAAAAATTCTTGTATTGGTTTTGAGTTTCATCTGAACAAGCAAGTTTTTTATTTTTTCTATACCAATCTTCGCCATAATTCCATTTGTAATCAAGTTTTTTTACAGGCATTAAAGAATTAAATAATATCAAATCATTTAATTTTTCTTCTTTGTTGTATTTTGACACATAATTAATGAATTTTTCATAAAAGTTTTCATTTCTAAATTTTTTGCAATCAATTACCATAATATTGTTCTGATATCCAAAATCAGAAATATCTTTTATTTCATCACCATATATATATTCTACTGCAGCACAAGAATAGTTTTCTAAATCAGTATTATAAAGTTCTTCTAAATCCGAATTAACAATAGTGTATTCATTTATGTACAATACTCTATCTGCATTGATTAAATTTGACAGTTCAAAGATATAAAAGCGTTCAGAAAAGAATAAATTTCTTTTAAAATAATCATATTTAGAAGAATTAATTTTAATATAGTTTAATTCTGTACAATTTTTATAGATATCAAATTTTTTAAACAATTTCAAATATTCATCATCTAGATTTTCATCATATATTATATTTAGATTAATATTATTATCTTTGTTGTTTATAAACAAACTAGCAATAGAAACTATTGCATAATATAAAGAATCATTTGTAATTGTATATGCAATTGTTAAAGTATTATTCATTTTGAAAACCTTTTTTCTAATTCCTCTTTTATTAATTCTTGATTATTGTCATCATAAGGTCTTAAACCTTGCTCAAGTCTTTCTTGATACATATATTCATTGTATCTATGCCAATTGACCCCTCGTTTTATTATTTTTGCAGGAACACCGGCTATTACGACATTTTCTTCGCTAAATTCTTTCACAACAACAGCACCGAGGGCTACTATTGAATTTTTTGGAATCTTTACATTTTTGTTGATAGAAACATTTCTAGAAATCCAGACATGGTCTGCTATTTCAATTCCAGTTATTTTATCGTTTATAATTTCTTGAGTATCTTTATCTAAAATCCAATGTCCGTCTAAAGGTTGAATCAAAACATTAGTTGATATTGCACAATTTTCGCCCACAGAAACATAAGAATTATATGCACCACAAGCCCTAATGGTGAGTTCGCCACAAGAGGAGTTTTTGCCAAAAGTTACATTAAAATTATTAGCATAATCTGCATTTATATATAGATTGTTGTATGCATACATTGTTTCATTAAATTTAATAAAACAATTTTGCCCAATGTCGATTTTTGTGTTGTTGAATTTGCAAGGCTCAAATATTTCAACAGTTGAATTATTTGCAAAAAATCTAACACGCAAGCCTTTTATTTTAGGATTTAGAACTGTTTTACCATTGGTTTTATGAAGAATAATTTTGTTGTAATTGTGAATGTGTTTATATTTAATTTTAATCCCCAAAATAGTCCACACTTTGTGTCCAAGGTTGTTTTTAACAGAAAAAATATTCTGTATAAATTTTGACATTTTAAAATACTCCTTTAGTTATTGTTGATATTATTGGGTGTTTTAGTATTTTTTGAATTTTTTGTTCAGGAATTTCTTTGTTTGCAACACAACCCACACAGAGTGGAAGTTTGTTTCCTTTTGAAATACTATCTAAAAACTTCATACGTTTTTCACCACAAAAAATTTCTTTTAAAGTTTTTTCTTTTAAATTTCCAAACGAATATTTTGAATCAAAATCAAAGCAGCAAGGAATTATGTTCAGTTGCCAATCTATTTGTAGTATATTTTTTCTCGTTCCCCACAAAATCGAACAAGGATAAACATTCTTTGTTTGCGGTAAATCACTTTTAGAATTGCCATAATTATGCAAAGTCCAATATATAATTTCATTATCAGAAAAATTAAGAGATTTTAGATAAGAAATAAATTCATTTCTCAAGTTGTTTAGTTCATTTTCTTCAATTTTGAGTGGATATTTGTCTTTAAAATCATCTAATTGAATAAAAATGACAGTGTCGGGATATTTGTTTTTGATTTTTGATAATAGTTTTAAATTTTGTTTAACTAATTCAAATTTATCAACCCCATGGACAGATTTGTAGGTTTCATTATTATATCCATACAAGGAAACAAATATCTCATGTAATCCATTTTTGAATAAACTTTCAAACCAATCTTCATCAATATTATAAGCAAGAGTTGTTGTAATTTGTGGCAAAAAGTGAGGATTTGTATTTTTAATTAAAGATATTCTTTCATCTAAATCCTTACACAACAAACTTTCCCCATGTCCATGGAGTTGAAACGATACGTCATAATCGATATAACTTAATTCTTTTAAAATGAGTTTTAAATCTTCAATGCTCATAAAACCTTTTTTACGAGTCATTTGGTCAATTGGACACATAAAACAACGACAGCCGCAATTGTTTGTAGATTCTATCCTAATTTCTTGAAATTTTGGTAATTTATTTAATTGTAATGCTTTTTTTAAAAATAAATTCATTTTGCAATCCTTAAAATATTTATTTGTTTTTTACTAAATCATTTTCTATTCTATTTAATTCTTTTAGATGTTCAATATTATTTATAAAAACATCAGCGTATCTTCTTACATTTTCAAACGGGTGATTATCTTTTATCAATTTAGCACCAATTCCATAGCAAGGAATATCAAACAAATGAGAACAATTAATAGCCCCACCAGACATTGACGTTACAATTGCTTTTAAATTTAAGTCTTCTATCATAAGTTCTACTGGGTATTTTATTTTCGCATCGAAAAACTTAAACTTAGGATTGTTTTTATAATATTTTGCTAAATTTTCAGTAATTACATCATTTACTCTAGGATGAGATTTAAATAAAACAGTATAGTTATTGTTAATTAAAGTATCTATGTGTTTGATATAAAAATTTGTAACCTCTTCATTTGACATAAAATCTTGGTATATATATTGCGATAAAAATAATACTAAATTTTCTGATTGAAATTCTTTAAAATTTAAACCATTTTGTAATTTTATTCTGCTAATAATATTTTTTATTGAGTTTTTGTCTAAAGTTCTAACTTTATTTTCTTGACTTTTATCTAAATAAAAGATTTTATTGAAATAATTAGATAAATATATGTTTTTTATGTTTGAATAATTTATATTCTCAAATGAAAAATAGGAAGAAATACCTTCTTCTATCAAGTTAATACAATTATGCTTATTCCAAATATCATATGACTTTTGTGCCGTTGTGTATATTTCATTAAACGTTTTTAAAAAGTTTTCATCCTCTATAAACTTGATGTTCTCATCGTAAGATGAATCATCTGCAAAAATTATATTTTTAAAATATCCGTCCAATATAAGTTTTAAATTGTATTCTTTAAATTTGTCCGATACATTACTACTGTACACAATTAAATAGTTATCTGAATTTTGAGTTTCGCTATCAATTATTGACATAGCATTAATAGTAGAAATAAAACCTGTAGTAATAAACAAATTTCGTTTATTATTTGTTGAATTTTCATCACTAAATTGTTTCAAATATTTTTCTTTAAATTCATCATTTAACTTTGTAGATTCAATATTAGTTTTTGTTTCATTATTACCTAAGTATTTTTCTAATATATTTTTCCAAGAACTATCCCATGATGCTTTAGAAAAAACCTTTGAAACTTCTAATGCATTTGTTTGCAGTTTTAATCTTAATTCTTTATTTAAAACTAATTTTTTAATTGCATTATAAATATCTTCTTCATATGGCTCAGTCAACAAACCATTGTAATTATTGATGATTAAATTTGGCAATCCTCCGACATCAGTTGCAACAACCGCATTTCCACAAGCCATCGCCTCTATACAAGATAAAGATGTTCCTTCTGAATACTCTGTAGGAATTACCGAAATATCTGCATTTTGATATACATTTACCATCTCATTTGCAGGCAAAACGTAGTGGTGCAGACGTTTTGGAAATGTTTCTTCTAATTCTTTTATTTTTTCTTCAATTTCTGGAGTATGAGCATATCCAACCAAGTCAAATTCAATATTTTTAAATTCATTTAACAATCTTGGTATAATATTAACAATTAACCAGAACCCCCTTTCAGCAGAACAACGTCTTGGATATACAATTCGAAGATTTTTATGTGTATTTTTATTTTCTTTTGGTTTATAAATATTTAAATCAGTATAATTTGGGATATACTTCATTTTTAGGTTTGAATTCGCTATAAAATGAGAAAATGTCGAACGATACCAAGATAAAGTGTTCGTATCAACAGATACGAATGTATCAGCAAAAGTTAATAATTGTTTTAAATATTCTGTATTAGCATTAAATAAAGGATTATCCCAAGTAATACCATGTGATATCAGAATTGATGGATGAAATGCATCTTTACCCCACCCAATCGCACCAGAATAAATTGTTAATGACGGTTGTAATAGCTTTTTTATTATATAAAAATATTCTTTGTTCACTGCATTTACACCAATAACATCAATGTTGTTAAAATTATTGTGCCAAGGTTTATTAGCAGTTTCATCTCCAGCTTGAATCAATATTGAGCGATACCCTTTTTTATATATCAGTTCAGATAAATCGCAAGCATATCTTTCGCCTCCACCAGAAAAATAGTTTTCTCCTTTTGGATCAAAGAAAGAGTATTGCATAATATAAACGAATTTATCATCTTTTGTTAGGGATTTTATTAATTCATTAATTTTTTCAGCTTTTTTATTTAATTTATCTTGGTTAGCTTTGATTCTATTTTTTTCTTTATTAGAAAACAAGTAAGCTTTAATATTATATAGTAAACCTATTTTACGAATAGATCTAATATAAAAACGATCTTGTGTTTCTCTATATCTAGCCTTGCAGATTTTATAAAAATATTTAGCACTTGATAGTTTAATTATTTTTTTTATTAAACTATAATCACCATTTTCTATCCATTTGTTTATTAAATTTTCAAGTTCTTTATTTTTCATTGTTTACTCCATTGAATTAAAGAAATTTCTAATAAGTTTTTCTATTATTTGTGAGGACTTTCCATTTCCATAAGGATTTTGTACTGTTAATCTAGTTAGTGCTTTATCTTGAGATAAAACTTTTTCACTTAATAAAATAATTTTTTCATAATTTGCACCAACAAGAGTTGAAACACCAGCTTCAATTCCCTCTTGGCGTTCGGTTTCATAACGCATTACAAGAGTTGGGCAACCAAAAGTTGGAGCTTCTTCTTGAATTCCACCACTATCGGTCAATATTAACTTTGCATTTTTTTGTAGATAAACCAAGTATGGATAATCCAGCGGAATCAATAAATGAACATTTTTAAGGTCTGACAATTTTTCGTGAATTTTATCTTTGACATTTGGATTTGGATGAACCGGAATTATGAATGTATGGTCATGGTACTTTACAGCCAAATCATAAATTGCTTGAATAATTTTATCCAAGCGCTCACCGTGATTTTCTCGTCGATGTGCAGTAATTAGAACTAATTTATCGTCTATATTAATATTTTTTTCTTTGAAGAAATTTGCTGATTGCTCAATAACTTCATCAGACAAGCAGGAAAGTGCATCAATGACGGTGTTACCTGTTACCGTAATCATACATTCATCAATACCTTCTTTTAATAGAGCTTGTTTATTTTTTTCGGTTGGAGCGAAGTGTAATTGTGTAACACGAGATGTCATCTGACGCATAACTTCTTCCGGAAACGGTTCATATATATCATAAGAACGCAAGCCTGCTTCAACATGGAACACAGGTACTTTATGATAAAAACTTACCAATGCACCTGTTAAAACTGTCATTGTATCACCTTGAACAATTGTCGCATCAATTTTATTTTCATTAAATACTTTTTCTAAACTCAACAAAATTCTTGACTGAATTTCTGCAAGTGGTTGATTTGGACGCATACAATCCAAATTAATGTCAGCTGTCAATCCAAAATAAGCTAATGTTTGATTTGAAAGTTCTTTTTGCTGTTCTGTATTGCATACAATAACATTGTATTTATTAGGTTGTTTTCTTAATTCTAATATTATTGGCGCTAGTTTTATAACCTCAGGTCTTGTACCAAATACTACTAAAATATTTTTCACGATATTCTACCTCCTTTTAGAAAGAGTTTTATTGCTTTAAATTTATAAAGAAATCCTAATGAACAGATCATTTTTAATATTGTAGAATCTTGTTCTAAAGTATATAAATACTTTAATTCTTTGTATATATCTTTTACTTTACATTCTCTCTTAGCTTCATTTAAAGTTTGAAAATCGTGGTTAATACCAATTGACCAAATATATATTTTCTTACTTATATACTTTTTATTATTAGAACATTTATCCAAAAATAATGGTTGATATTTTACTCCAAGTTTAATACCTAATAATCTAGCTTTATTTTTGTTTGAAGAAGTTAAACTCTTGGAATGCAGTCTATATTTATACAAAACTTCATTTATATTTGCAATTTTATATTTTAATCTTATTCTTAGCCAATAATCATGATCTTCAGCTAAAAATGTATTTGTATCATATTCTCCAACTTCTTCAGCAACAGTTTTTCTATATAAAAAACATGCCGCACAAACGCTAAATTCTAATAAATTTTCGACTGTTGCAGGAATTTCTTCCCAAACATCAATTTGGTCTTTGGGACAATTTAATAACTGACAAATAGCATAAACCATTCCATACTCTCGATGTTCATCTAAAAAATTAACCATTTTTTCAATAGCTTCTGGATAATATTCATTGTCGTCAGAAGTCCAAGTATAATACTCACCATTAGCCTCTTTAAAACCACGATTTAATGATGCTGGCAATTTCATATTTTTATCATTATTTATAATTTTTATTCTTGAATCTTGTTTAGAAAAATTATTGATAATTTCAAGCGTGCTATCAGTAGAGCAATCGTTTACAATAATCAACTCCCAGTTTGTATAAGTCTGGTTTATAATACTTTGAATTGCTCTAGAAATATATTCTTCACCATTATATGTAGGTAAAACTATAGAAACCAAAGGATTATTCATTTGCTTTTCCCTTTAAAACAGTCTTTCCAAACAAAATTACTCTTTTTTCACGTTTGTTCCATCTGATACAAATTAAATTTTGTTTAATTTTCTTAGAAATAATTTTTCTTCGATATTTAAGTGGTGAATTAAATATCAATTCATTTACTTTTTTTATTGATGGTTTTATGTTTTCAGTTGTTCTCAATAAATTTTTATCAATTTTGTTTAGCAAATCATTAACTAAAACTAATGCATCATCAATTTCTTTAAAGTGTCTTTTACCCAAAACAATCTCAATATATGCCATTTCTCTAGCATATAAGTTAGAATAAATTTCATCACCTTTAATATTATTTGCTTCTAACCATTTATGAATTTCGTCACTACGTTTGAATGGTAAGGTATAATCTTTTAAGTCATCTGATGCATCTTTGTTTAATCTTCGCCAATAATAATATGCGTTTGGCGTATAATTAATTCTTTCTGCCAAACACATTGTTTGAACTTGGAATGGATTATCAGTCCAACCTGCACCTGGAGCCTCGACAAATCTAATATGATGTTTTTCTAAAAATTCTCTTTTATAAATACAACTCCAAATACTTGGGTGATATTGCAAAAATAATCCACATTCATTTACCGTAAAGCTTCTATCTTGTGGAATTTTATCATCAGCCCATTTTGTTTTTAAAATTCTTTGTTCTTCTTTTGCTTGAAGATTATCGTAAAAACAAGATTTAACAATATCGGAATTGAATTTACTGGCAATATTATACAAATCCTCATACATTTTGCTATCAATATAATCATCCGGTTCAACAATAGCAACATATTCACCTGTTGCACGCTCTAAACCAAGATTACAAGTTTGTCCGTAACCACCGTTTGGTTTATGGATAGCAATAATTCTTTCATCTTTTTGTGCATATTCATCAATGATTTGAGGACAATTATCTTTTCCTCCATCATCAATTATGATAATTTCAATATCAGATAACGTTTGATTGATTACACTATCTAAGCATTCTCTTAAATATTTTTCAACATTATAAACTGGAATTATCACTGATACTTTTGGCATTCCCAACCCTCTTAGAATTTTTACTTAACATAATATATAATAAGTTTAGTTACTTCTAAATTCTAGCATAAACAATTCCTGAGATTTCAGTTACAACTCAAATACTTTTTATATTGTTACATTTTATTTGGAAACACTTTCCTCAAGTTCTTATAACTCCACGCCTATGATTTTACAACCTCATTCTCTTGTTGTAATATCATAAATAATTATGATAGAAAATTTGGAGAAAATTAAAACTGCAATAGAAATCGAGGCGAAATATCGCTATATAGATATTCACGGCAAAACTCAAAGTTTTTCTAGTTTTATAAAAAAAGAAGCAAAAAAGATTGCAAAAAAATCTAAAAATCCTCGCTGGGAAATTATTGTTGATGCGTTTGAAATGTATCCAGTTTCTTCTCTCCCAGATAGAAGAAAGGCTATTGAACATTTAATTAGGGTTATAAAATCCGACTTAGAGCAAGAGGCTCTTGATAAACAAGAGGAAAAAGAACATCAACGACAAAGAGAAAAACACCCCTCTCAAGTTGATGTTATGTATATTAAAGGTGTCGGTCCAAAAGTTGCGGCAAAATTCAACAAACTTGGAATATATACCGCTCAAGATTTGATGATGTATTTCCCGAAGAAACATATTGATTATTCCTCAAGAACGCTAATCAAAAATCTTGAAGAAGGGCAAACAACTACTGTTTTTGGATATATCAAGTCAGTTTCATCTTTTAATACAAGAAATAATCTTTCTGTAACAAAAGTCACGATAGCTGATGAGAGTGGAAGGTTTGAACTCAGCTTTTTTAACGCAAAGGGAAATAAATATTTACTTGAGAGAATGAAAGCCCAATTCCCGCAAAATGCAGGAATTATGGTTTCAGGTGTTGTCAAAATGAATAATTATTCAGGACATCTTACAATGGATAAGCCTACATACTCGATTATGACAGGCGAATTCATGGAAAATCCAGATTCAAATTTGAATATAGCAAGGATTGTTCCTGTTTATACTGTCTGCGAAAACTTGAGCATTAAAACTCTGAGAAAAGCTATTTTTAACGCAATTGAATTGTATAAAAACGACATTAAAAATATTATCCCTGATTTCATTAGGGAAAGACTTGGGATTATGGAGAAAAAAGATGCTGTTAAACAAATCCATTTCCCAGAAACAATGGATTCTTTAGAACACGCTAGATTTTCGTTGATTTTTGAAGAATTATTTTTAATACAATTAAAGCTCATAAGATTAAGAGAAAATACTGCAAAAACAACTTCTGCATATGCTCTTCAAACACATTCTGGCGGACTTGTTCAAAAATTTATATCAGAATTACCATTTGAATTAACATCGGGACAAAAACAAGCTGTAAACGAAATTTTACACGACATGAATTCTGATACCCCGATGCAAAGACTTCTCCAAGGTGATGTAGGTAGTGGAAAAACTGTTGTAGCAACCATTATGTTACTTGCGGCTGTTGAAAACGGTTACCAAGGGGCATTGATGGCTCCAACTGAAATTCTTGCACAACAACACTATAACAACCTTGTTCAATGGTTAACTCCGTTGGGGTTAAGCGTGGGATTGTTCCTCGGAAGTCACGGAAAAAAACTACGCCAAAAATTTGAAACGGATCTTCAAAATGGGCAAACAAATATTGCTGTTGGAACTCACGCTCTAATTCAAGAAAATGTCGAATTTAACAACCTTGGGGCTATTGTTGTGGATGAGCAACACAGATTTGGGGTTAAGCAAAGAAATATTTTGAAGAAAAAATCCCAAAATCCTCAAATGCTTACAATGACAGCGACTCCAATACCAAGAACTTTGGCTCTAACTGTTCATGGAGATTTAGATTTGACGGTAATAAATGAACTTCCGAAAGGGAGAAAACCGATTAAAACAATTTTGACTGGTTCTCATCGACAAGTTTGGGAACTTATTAAAAATGAAGTGAATTCTGGACGACAAGCTTACGTTGTATATCCGCTAATTGACGAGAGCGAAACTCTATCTGCAAAAGCTGCAACGATTGAAGCTGAAAAACTTCAAACAGAAATCTTTCCTCAGTTTAAAATAGGACTTCTTCACGGGAAATTAAAAAATGATGAAAAAGAAGAAGTAATGAAAGATTTTAAAGAAGGGAAATATGATATTCTCGTATCAACAACGGTTGTAGAAGTTGGGGTTGATGTTCCAAATGCGACGGTTATGGTAATTGAAAATGCTGAACGGTTTGGACTTTCGCAGCTTCACCAATTGAGGGGGCGTGTTGGTAGAAATTCTATACAATCATATTGTGTTTTAATTACAGCTTCTCGCTCTCAAGAAACCAGAGAACGACTTGGAATTATGACTCAAACAAATGATGGTTTTGTTATTGCAGAAAAAGATTTGCAACTTCGAGGTCCAGGGGAATTTTTAGGAACAAGGCAATCTGGTTTGCCAGACTTGATAATTTCAGATATCGTAAGAGATGCAAAGATTCTTGAGCTTGCAAGAAACGAAGCCATTGATTTTGTCAAAAACTACAATATCGAAGATTTTCCAATGCTAAAAAATGTCACAGCACTCGAAATGTTTACAGGTTTAGATATTTAACCTATTTAAGAACTCTACGAAGACATCTCGCAACACGTCTTACTGTTTTAGAGATAATGGATTGCTGTTTGAATTGGTTATTGATAACTTTTTCTCGTAAACCCATTCTGTATTTGTGTCCAAATTCCTTTTTCCAGCCAGCATATGCGTCTTTGAAGTTGTTAGACTTAGGACCAGATGTTTCTTTTAACCTGTCGTAAAATTTCAAGTCAATAAGATTCATCTTTTGAGGAGAAGCTTTTCTCACAAAATATCTGTCTTTTGCAGCATAATAAGCAGAATTTAAAGCTAATTGGATTGATTTCATGTTAACACCTTCTTTTTTTTACTTTCCAGATACTTACTAATAAAACAAACAGAAATAAAAAATTGCCAAATTAATACAAAAAAGCTGGCATATATTAAAATTTATAAAAATGCCAGCTTTTCTCTATTTGTTTAATTGCGAATTATTTTTTAATTACTCCTACTACATAATCAACAATTTTAGACATCATTGAAGGGGTTTTGAATTGTTTTTCAATCTGTTCATTTTTTTTAATTCTACTAATTCCTACTTTGTACGCTTTTCTCCATCTTTTCATTGCTTCAATCGGGTCATGAGTCGAAGCACCAGAAGTCCTTTCAACATAATTTCGTAAATTAGTTTCAACACTATCTAATTTTTGTTTTTTAGAAGCCTTAGTAATAAAATATCTGTCGTACGTTGCACTAAGAGCCGCACTGTAAATTCTTCCTATTCTTGACATTTGGGGTATCCTCATATTTGTCTGGTAAATATATAAATCTTCTTACAAAATTATTATAGCTCAAAAAAACAATTGCAAGAATACGGCAAAGCCTTTTTGCATGATTTGCTAGGTTTAACAAGTTGTGAAATTTCAGTTAGTGCAATGCCTGCAGGAGTAAAATTGCCCCGAACTAGCAAAATATTTTTATCACGAGCATTCATAAGAATATGAAATGCCAAATAGTTACAAACTCGATTAAAAATTTTAAAACAACAAACATCGGAGGACTACCAGTCCACCCAATTATAAGAACCCCGAAACTTGAAGAAGTTCAAGATATTCTTGAATTGAACTCCAAAATCAAGATTGGCGAAGGAACATCTGGAACCGCTTATGAATATGGCGAAAATGTAATAAAAATTTTCGACAAAATTCTAAAAAAACTTGCAAAGAAAACTTTATTTTCTGAAATGGACAACTTGGCAAGTTTGAGTCATTTAATTACTAAATCGGGAAACGAAAATTACCTCCACAACACACAAAAAGGACTTTTCGCATTTGAAAAAGATAAATTGCCTATCCTTGTTTCATCAAAAGTTGCTGGAGAAAATCCACACCCGATAGAAGCACCATTCAACGAAAAGAACCTTGAAGCGATTGTCGAAACTCTTAACCGACTTGATAAAGGTTTTGGTAAAACTCAGTTCCTGCAAGCCGATATGCGGGCTCCAAATATTAAAATCACAGAAAACGATGCAGGATTACTCGATTTTGAATACCTTCATAGAGTAAAACTTGGGGATGAGAAAAATATAGAAAAAACAGCAAAAACTCTTCCTCAACTCAACAAATCAAACTACACACTCTTTTTAAATGAAAGCGACACAGGTTTTGGAACAAGTAACCTGAGAGCATTTGAATACGATACACTTGCACCTTATTTATATAGAAGTCCAAATATTACACAAGCCCAAGAAACGTTTAGAAATTATATAAAATTAAAAAGTGAACACCATTTGGAAATGGCACATCACTATAACAAACTTCAAACCGAATTAGGGGACGAAATATTTAAAAGAATGGAAGCAGAAGAAGCATGTCACTACATGGCTTTAAAAAGCGGAGATAAAGACATCTTACATACAGAAGCCGCTAAACTTCAGATGTATTCATTCTTACGTTGGATAAACCTGACAGCTCAAAAACTCAGTGCTCCGCCTATTAACATTGCACAAATTGAATCATTTTTGGATAAAGAACGTTCCAGTTATATCCAAGAGATACAACGTGGTATTACAAACAAAGATGCAGTAAAAGTTTATTACTATACAAACGCAAAAAATACCGCAGATGAAATTTCGAATTTGATTGCTTATGCAGCACAAACATATAAAATTCCACCTGAAAGGCTTATGCAAAAAGCTGAATTTGGATTACTAACCGACAAATTATTATGTAAAAGAACACTTTAAATGCGAAACAGCTGGTAGGGTGGGAAAAGCCAGTAGCGGTTCCCACCTTACATTCTAAAGATGTTAAACTATAAACATTTATTAAAAAGAATATCGGACAAACAATTTAATAATTAGACATGCAATTTAATAAATCCTAGACATTCAAAATAATAAATTTTTTCCCTAAAAGAGTATAAAGAGAAGGATAGTTTTATAAATATGTAAAGTTAAGATATTAGGGAAAGTGTTAGTATTGTTGGGGTTTGTTGTCGCTTCCATGTCTAAAAAAATGTAATATAGAAAATATCCGATTTATCCTTTTCTTATCCTTGGAATTATCCTTTTCCCTTTTAATAATCTGCATTTCAGCCTCAAACTCGCTTGTTTTTTTGAAGATTTTAAAGGATAAAAATGGATAATAACCATTACATTTTAGTATGTAATATTTAAAAATTTCCCAGTAGTCGGAAATCTATTTAAAAACAGACAGCGTGGATATTATCGGTGCCGTTGTTTATGTTATGAACGATATGTCTTGTTTGTAACTACAAAAACATATGTCGATTGTTATAATTTCTTGTAAATTTGTAACAATTAGTCAATTTTTAATATTAAAAATACTTTATATATAGGTAGGGAAAATGGTTATAGGTAAGGCTCATGAATAAAATATCTATGTTACGTAGTATTGTAAATAATGGTTGGACTATTGCAAATAGACGTACTGTTTGTTCTCGGATTGGGAAGTCTAACTTTGAAGAAATAGCTAATTTAGCAAAGAAAAAAGGATTTACTGGAGATGTCTTTGAATATCAAATGGTTAAAGATGAATTATTACCAACTAAACTTGCTGATACAAAATCTCTTTTATCAGAGCCAAGTTTAAATGTTAAAAAGTGGGGTAGAGAACTAAGAGAAAGTGATAGTTACTGTTGGAACTCTGATAAGTATGGGAAATTCAAAGAACTTGATGAAGGAATGGAAAATCGCAAAATCCTTAATGGGACTGATAATAAGGTTGCAACCGCAGAAAAAGATAAACTCTTTACTAGTTGCAATGAACTCGGTAGAGATGAAATCCACTACAGGGGAGAAATGTATCTCCCTAAAGGTAAAACATTAGAAAGCTACAAAAAACTTGCAAATTTAAAAGCTGGTGAAGTTTATGAGCCTAAAACTTTTATGTGGATAACTGACAATGAGGCTTATGCTCGTGGAACATACTGTAATCCGTTAAGTAGAAATAAGAATGTTTTGTATGAAATCTTATGTCCTGCTGAAGCTAAAATCATACAAGCAAATTATGGAGTCTGTTCAAATGGAATGTTTACAGAGGGGATATATCCTCGAACTTCAAAATTAAAAGTTATAAGCAACGAATTAAAAGATGGTATTTTAAGATTACGTTGTGAATTATTACCACAATAAACAATTCACTTGTCAAAACTATTTATCAGACATATAAATTTAGTTGTAGGCCGTGTGCAACCATTGTCATTGAACACGACAAATAGAAAACAGATATACTTTACCTACGTTTTTTGTAAATGTATTCCTATATAATTATTATAAACTCTACAATAGTCGTAGAGTCAAGATACTCGCTTTATTTTCTTGGAATCTAATTATATTTATTAAATTAAATGTCAGACATTATTAAACTAAGTGTCTAGTTATATTTATTATTTTGCGTGTCAGACATTCTCAATTTGTGTGTCTAGTTATAGTCCAATTATACAAAACTTCCCAACAAAAAAGGAACCCGAATGGGTTCCTTTTAAATGGAGGAGAAGGTGGGATTCGAACCCACGGAACGCTCGCACGTTCGACGGTTTTCAAGACCGCTCCGATCAACCGCTCTGGCACTTCTCCAAGCAATTGCTTTCAGATGTATTATTATTTTACCAACTCAATCTTAATTGTCAAGGATTATTTTATAAATTAATCGTAGGATGTTTAATAGCCCAAAAGGTGTTAGCATTCTCGTATGGCTAATGAAGATAATATAGCAATTAGAAAAACACCAACGCTTAAACTAATCATCCTTAGTATCGTAACTGTGGGGATATGGTGGTATATCTGGCTTTGGAAGCTAATAACCGACATCAACAATCTTTACCCCCAAAAAGGGAAATGTATCCATCGCTACAACTGGTTTTGTACACTCATTGGGTTAGATATTATTTCTACAATCCTTGATATCAAAGGAATACAAAAGGAATTTATTATAAATATTGCAGATGTTCTATGGCTTCTTTTAAATTTAATCTTAACATTACAACTCCTAAAAAATATTGAACGTTACGTAAAAGAAAAATTCGACATCGAAATCAAGCACAATGTCTTGGGGTGGATATTCTTCGGAAGTTTTTACGTGAATTATAAAATTAACAGATTAAATAAAAGTATTCAAGATGGAATAAATAAAAAAATTACCCAAATGAAATTATTCAACACTCAAGAAAAATTCTTAGACAAAGTTAAAAGATTTTTCAAAAAATAAATTATTTTTTATGAGTTTTAAACGCAAAATATTTAAACAATACGTAGGTTACAACCGAAACTAAGAATATTGAAATAAACTGCGATATATAAACATTTTTAATTGCAAATCTAACCAACAATTCCAAAATTATTACGTTTATAAAATAACTTACCGCCCAAGTTGAACAGCATTTCAAATACTCATGCAGATAATTTCCTTTTGTACAAAATACAAAAAACTTCTGGTTAAAATACGAAAATACAGAAGAAATTGTCCACTGCAAAACCACACATAATTGGTAGTGACCTTGCCCCAACAAATAAACTGCAAGAGCAAAAATTACATAAGAAATTCCAGCATTTACAGCTCCAATAAATAAAAATCTGATTTTATCTGGGATTTTGCACCAGTTTGAATATAAAGATTTCATAACTTCCATAACAAAATTTTATCACCCAAAGATTATTTCTCAAGAGGAAGCAACTAAATAACAATTCGTTAGAGTAAACCCCTCATCCTAACCTTCCCCCAAGGGGAAGGAACATCGTTAGAGATACATTCGGATAAAATCCTACAATTCTTTATCTGACTCTTTTATTGGAGCACCGATTACACGTTCCAATTCCGCAGCATTGACGTTATATTGTAACAATGTTGAATAATAATCCAATTGAGCATTCAAATATGTGTTTTCTGAATCTTTGAACTCAATCGCATCACCTAGACCAACTTGGTATCTACGGAATGCTTGGTATTGTTGTTCTTTTGCTTGTTGAAGAGCAAGTTTGGAAACCGCAATACTATCGTGAGAATTCATCAAGTTTATATAGGCACTTTTTACATCTAAATAAACATTTTGACGTTCTTGCTCGTAATCAGCTACGTATTTTTTATAAGTTGCATTTGCTTCATCAACTTGTTTTTTCAACAACATTAAATTCAATGCCGAATATTGTAGTTGTAATCCAACAGAATAACCATAGTCTGAATTAACTTTTCTACCACCATATTGGTATTGACCAAATGCTCCAATATCTGGAGTAAACGCACGCTTCGCACTACGAACATTTAATTCAGCAGCATCCATTCTTTTCTTTGCAGCTAAAAGAGAAGGTCGAGATTCTTCAGCAGTTTTAATTAAATCTTCAAAATTAACTGAATATTCTTTTGTATTTAAACCATCCTTCAAAACTACATCCGCAAGCTCTGGAATACCAACAGCGTTTGCAAGTTGAACAGACGCAAGTTCCATTGTATTCTTTGCTTTGATTAAATTCAACTTAGCTTTTCCTAGGTTATACTCTGCATAAGTTACATCTATTTTAGCTTTTTTACCAATATCAAAATATGCTCTTGCCTGTTTTAATTGAAGCTCATAATCTTGTACAGTATTTTCATAAACAGACTTTTGAAGCTTTGCAAAAATCATATTATAATATGCAACTTTTACATTATAAATTACGTTTTCTATACTTGTTTCTGCATCAAATCGAGAAGATTCATAAGTTCTTTTTGCAGAATCTGCAATAGCCTTAGTTTTACCGAAATCAAACAACAGCATATTTGCAGAAATATTTGGAACATAATACATATCGTATTTTTGCACCATCATTTTAGCGAAATTTCCGCCCATTGTCATGAACATATCATTTCGAGAATAACTAACCCCTGCACTTAATGTTGGGAAGAAATTTGACCATGCCTGACCAATTCTAGATTTATAAATTTCAGCATTACTAATAGCAGACATAATTGCAGGATGGTGAGTTATAGCTAATTTGATACAATCAGATAGAGTAACTTCACCATTCATATCAGCATATTCAATCTGGCTATTGATAACAGGGAATTTTGTTTCATACATACCTTCTGCTTCGTGCGAAGATTTTGCCTTAGATTTTGCATTAGACTTCATTTTTTTAATTTCAGTCTTATGATTAACTTTCACATTATCTGGTTCAACAATCTGAATTTCTTTTTGCTTTTTAGATGCAAGCAAATTTTCATCCACTTGTTGTTTCTTTGCCAATACAGAATTACCTGACAATGCAACAACCGAAGCTATTATAAGTATATTAACAATCTTTTTCATTCTATATCTCCAAATCCTTTTCGGTAATTTCTCTTTTAGGGAATTTATCAACAAATTCCTGAACAAGAACATAAAATGCTGGAGTTAAAGCTGCCCCCAAAGTTGCAGCCGCAACCATACCACCAAATACGGTTGAACCAACAGAAATTCTTGAATTTGCACCAGCACCAGAAGCAAATATCATCGGCAATACACCAATAATGAATGCCAATTCAGTCATCATAATTGCACGAAATCTCAATTTTGCCGCCTTAACTGCTGCCTCTCTAACTGGCAAACCGTGTTTTTCATGTTCTTCTTTAGCAAATTCAACAATCAAAATAGACTGCTTCGCTGCCAAACCAATCAACGTAATCATACCAACTTGAGAATAAATATCAAAAGATTGGTTAATCATCATCTGGAACAATAACGCACCCAATGCCGCAACTGGAGAAACCAAAAGTACCGCAATTGGAATTGTATAACTTTCGTACAATGCAACCAAGAATAAGTAAACAAATACCAAAGCCATCGCTACAATTACGATTGTTTGACCAGAAGCAGCTCTTTCTTGAGCAGAAGTACCAGACCAATCGAATGTCATATCAGAAGGAAGAACTTTCTTTGCAACTGCTTCCATCGCCTTCATTGCATCCCCAGAACTCTTTCCACTTGCTTGTTGACCTTGAATTTGTACTGATTCATACATATTGTATCTTGAAATTGAGGCAGTACCAACAGTTTGTCGCAAAGAAACAATTGACAATACAGGAACTTGTACCCCATTTTTATTTTTAACATAAATTCCAGCCAAATCAGTTGAGGTATTTCTAAATCTACTGTCAGCTTGTAATTGAACCTTAAATACTCTGCCATATTTATTAAAGTCATTAACATAGTATGTCCCAAGCATTGAAGCTAAAGTTGAATATAATTCTTGCAAATCAACATCTTGAGCCAAAGCCTTAGCATAATCAATATCAACAATATACTGAGGAACGTTTGCTTGGAAAGAAGTGTTAACGCTTGATAATGATGGATCTGAATTTGCAGCAGCAACAAGTTTGTTAGCCCAACTTTCCAATTCTTGAGCGGTATAATCACCTTGAGAAAGCATTTGGAACTCAAAACCACCCATCATACTCATACCCATAATAGCTGGAGGAGAAAAAGCCATAATTGAAGCTTCTTTTGTATTTCCAGCAATTTGTCTTATACGTTGCAATATCGCAGTGTGAGAAAGATTAGTAGGACGACCTTGAGATTTACGTTTTACCCACTCGATAGGTCCAACTTTTCTATCTTCATAACTATCTAGCGAGATGATAGCAGTTGCAGAGTTAACCGCACCATTACCACCAAATACTGTTAACTTACTAGCATCAACACCATCCAACACCTTAACTTGGTCAAGGAATTTTTTTGAAACTTCCTCTGTTCTAGATAATGAAGCACCATCTGGAAGAGTAATTGAAGCAAGTAATATACCTTGATCCTCATCAGGAATAAAACCTGTTGAAATAACTTTGAAAGATACAAGCGTTAACGCAACAATTATTAAATAAGTTGTAACAAGCAACTTTTTATCATATACGAATTTTTCAACATATTCCATATAAAAATCTTCAAGCTTGTCAAAATATTTATTAAACACTTCAACAATTTTAGAAGTTCTTCTATTGATTTTTTTTTGAATATGTTTTAAATGACGAACGAAAGGAGAATCTACTTTCGTTGAGTCCTCTTGTTTTTCTCTACCAAGAAAGTGAGAACACATTGCAGGAGATAAAGTCAATGCACAAATAGCAGAAAGGGCAATTGAAACAGCAATACAAACAGCGAACTGCTTATACATAACACCAGTCATTCCGCCCATAAACCCAATCGGAACAAATACAGCCATCAATACCATCGCCATAGCAACCAGTGATGAACCAACTTCCTGCATAGTAATCTGTGTTGCCATAATTGCAGATTTGCCTTCGTCAATGTGACGTTTTACGTTTTCAATTACAACAATCGCATCATCTACTACAACACCAACCGCCAGTACTAATGCAAATAAGGACAACAAATTGATTGACATCCCCAAAGCATCCAACGCAAAAAATGTACCAATCAAAGAAACAGGAATTGTCGCACAAGGAACAAGAGTTGCCATCCCATCCCCTAAGAACAAATAAATAATCAATACAACAATTATACCTGTTAATAGAATTGTAAATTCTACTTCTTTCATTGACTCTTGAATATACTCGGCATCATCCTTAATAGTCATAATTTTGATACCGTTAGACATTCTTGAATTTAACTCGTCAACTTTAGCATGAACAGCCTTTGACATATTTATAACGTTAGCATCTGGTAATTGAGAAACCATAATAATTGCAGAAGGTTTTCCATTTACCAAACCTAAGTTTGTATAAGATTGAGCCCCTAGTTCAACTCTTGCAATATCTTTAATTCTAACATTTGAACCATCCATATTTGAACGGATAATTATATTTTCAAATTCTTTTACATCCGCCAAACGACCTTTAGTTTTCAAAGTTAGTTGTAAGGCTTGCGGGTCATCTGTTGGTAACTGTCCTAATGCACCAGCAGTAACTTGAGTGTTTTGTGCATTAATCGCAGCTTTAACTTCACTTGTTGAAATGTTTAGACCTGCCATTTTTTGAGGGTCTAACCAAATTCTCATTGAATAATCACCCGCACCATACACGTTTACATCCGCAACACCATCCACACGTTTCAATTCATCTTTAACATATATTGAACCGTAGTTTGACAAGTCTAACGGACTCCAATTGCCAGTTTCTGGATACAAGTTCAAAATCAAAGCTCCAGAACCAGATGACCTACTGATAGCAGTTACACCAGTTCTTTGAACATCTTCTGGCAACTGAGTTAAAACCTGTTGAATACGGTTATTTACGTTCATCAAGTTAATATTTTTATCAGAACCAACCTTGAAATACATTGTTAAAGAATAACTTCCATCATAAGAAGAAGATGTCATATAAGACAAATTTTCAACACCGTTCAACTTATTTTCCAAAACAGTTGCAACAGAAGATTCAATAACTTCCGCACTCGCACCTTGATAGTTAGCACTCACCATAATTTGTGGAGGAGTAACATCAGGATAACTTTCTTGTTTCAAGCCCAAGAGTGAAATTAAACCAACAATCACAATACATATAGAAATTACCAATGCAAATCTTGGTTTTCTTATGAAGAAATATAATTTTTCTTTATCAAATATCTGTTTCATTCTTATTTACCTTTACTCTCACGCTTTGCATATTCTTCTGCTGATAAGATTTTAACCTTTTGACCTTCCATTGTTACGTTTTGAATACCTGCAACGACGATTTCATCATTTAATGTCAAACCTTCTTTTACAATCCAGTTTTTATTAACAACATCATCTGAAACCTTAATATCTTTTCTTACAGATTTTCCATTTTCAACGCCCCAAACGTAATATCCGCTCATAGCATCACCTTTTGTACAAGATTGAGGAACAATCATATAAGATGTTTTTTGAGGAGCAATAAGTTGAACTTTCATATAATCACCTGGAACTAACCAGTTTTTAGGATTTTCAAAAGTAGCTCTCATTGGAATTGAACCAGAATTTTGGTCAATTTGATTATCTACAAAGTCAATTTTACCAATTTGGTCATACCATTGACCATTGTCAAATTGAACTCGAACTTTAACATCTTTCAATCTATTGCTTGCTTTTAAAAGTTTTACAAAATCGTCACTTCTCAAACTGAATGATACATAAACAGGATTCGTACTAGAAATATTAACTAATGAACCAGAAGTAGCGTTAACATAGTTTCCTTCCGTAATCTTAATTTTACCAATTCTACCATCAATAGGAGATTTGATTGAAGTGTAACTCAAGTTAACTCTAGCAAGTTCAAGTTTTTGTCTTGCAGCATCTAATAAAGCTTTATTTGAATTTCTTGTAGCTAAACTTTGGTCAACATCAGAATGGCTAATTAAATCCTCTTTAATCAACGCATTAGCTCTATTCAATTCTTGTTGAGCATTTTTCAAAAGTGCAGAATATTGACTAACCGCAGCTCTAGAATTGTTTACTTCAATTTGATATTCACGAGGATCAATTTGGAAAATCAATTGTCCTTTATGAACAAAATCACCTTCTTTAAAATATTTCTTTAACAAAAATCCAGAAACACGAGCAATAACATCAACAGAATATTTTGCTTCAACACGTCCAGTAGATTCCGCAGAAATAAACACTTCTTCATTATGCGGAGTATCAACAACAACTTCTTTAGGAAGTTTCATCATTTGTTGCATTACCATCCCGCTAATTAAACCAGATGTTTTATTATATATAATTGGTACAATAATAACCAATAAAATTAGTATAGCCAATTTTTTTCTTGTCATTTTTAATTTCATACTTTTTCTCCAAATTTAGGGTAGAATATTCTACTGTAATAGTAGAAAATCTATATAATTTTGTCAATAAAATATTGAATTTTTACACCAAGCATAGTACAATCAAAATAGTATAGGTAGAAAAGGAAACGGGTATGGAACAAAACGCAAATAAAATAATACCGCAATTAGATGACAATTTAGCATTCCAAATTGATTATACTGCGAATTATAACAAATCTTTCAGACGAGAATTCCAAGCTCAATTTATTGGAGGTTGTGAAACACCCGATGAATTCACTATTTTATATGCACTACATTTGCACCCAGATATTTCGCAATCAGAATTAGCAAAAATTCTTTTTAAAGGGAAGGCACATATAGGAAAAATCCTCAATGATATGGAAGGAAGAGGGCTTATAAAAAGAATTGCCGATACAAGAAATAATATAATCATTAAAAGAAACGAAATTACTCCAAAGGGAGAAGAAATATTTGCGAAGGGGAATGTACAATTTTCAAAGGTTAAAAATAAAATATTAAAAGAATACACAAGAGAAGAATTAATTCAATTTATTCAATATTTGACCAAATACCGCAAAATTCTCTCTTCATTTGTAGATGTCAAATTGAAATAAAGTCGATAAGTTGATAAGTGGATAGGTCTGGAAGTTCTTTATATATTTATTGTTTTACTCTCCTTGAGGAGAGGGTTTTATGCAAAATTATTAGGGGAAAAGAAATAAGGAAAATAGGGGAATAAGTTCGTTATGTGTTATTTTTCTTCCTCCTAGTGAGCTCGAAAATAACAGAACATCGTTCCTCTCCAAGGGAGAGGATTGAGGAGAGGGGTCGATTATTCTTCTCCCTCGCCACTTGAGGGAGAGGGGTGGGGTGAGGGATTTGCTAAGATTAACCCCTCATCCTAATCTTCCCCCCAAGGGGAAGGTACACAACTTTTTTGATTGAAATTCTTCGAACTGCTCAGTATGACGGAACTTGGGATAATCTTGAGCATCGTTCCTCTCCGAGGGAGAGGCTAGGAGAGGGGTCGATTATTCTTCTCCCTCGCCCTTTGAGGGAGAGGGGTGGGGTGAGGGATTTGCTAAGATTAACCCCTCATCCTAACCTTACCCCCAAGGGGAAGGAACACAACATTTTTGATTAATATACTTCGCTTCACTCAGTATGACGAATGTAAATTACAATAAACATAAAAGCGAGGCGATGTAAAATCGCCTCGCTTCTTTTTAAAAATTATTCCCGTTTTAATTATTCCTCTTTTTTATCCAATTTCTTAATCACAGTCTTTTCTTTTTCATTCTTTTCAAAAACTTGGTCGTCACTTTTTGAAAAAATCTTTGATAAAGACTCTTTTTTGTGATTTTGAGTTTGGGATTTGTCTTTTTTGAACCGCCCGTTAAAAGACTTTTTCTCTTTAGGTTGTTTTTCAGGTTTCACTTTCGGAGTTTTCACCTTTTCAACCTTTGGAGCTTTTTCGGTTTTCACTTTTGGTGCTTTATCTTTCACAACCTTTTGAGGTTTATCGGCTTTAATCTTTTCTGCATTGACTTTTACCTCTTTAACTGGTTTTACGGCTGGCTCTTTTTCTAGTTTTTCTTTGTGAATTTTCTCCTTTTTAACTTTTACTTTTTGCTCTGGATTTTCAGCCTTATTTTTGCCAAATTTGAACCAATCCCAGAATGATGTTTTTCGTTTTGATTCTGGAGCAACAACAGATTTAATATTATTCTCAACTTGTTCTGATTTTTTAGTTTTAGAAACTTTTTCCTTTACTGGTTTTTCTGGTTTAATTTTTGGCTCTTTAATTGGTTTTTGAATCTTTTCTTTTTTTGATTTTTTATTTACTGCCGAAGTTTCTTGAATAAGTTCATCATTAGATTCTGCCAAAGGTGCAATTCCAAGAGCATTATTTATAATTGAAGTTATTGATTTTTCTTGTTCTGAAACTTTTTCGGGTTTTTCTTTTCTAGCCTTTTTAGCTTTAGCTTTTATAGGTTTTTCTTCTGAAATTTGGATTGTTTTTTCAGCATCCTGGTTTTTAAGTTTTGCAGGTTTTTCTGGTTTTTCAGTTAATACTTTAGGTGTTTTTTCTTTTTTGATCTTTGGTTGTTTAGCAGGTTTTTCCTTTTTAATTTTCTTTGAATTAGTTCCTTCAACAGCATTTATCAATGCTTGAGAAATTTCTGGAGAAGTTGTATTTTCAACTTGTTCAGTTTTATCTTCATCTCCATAATCGTAAGAAGGGCTTTGCTCAATATTTTGAATTTGTTCGTCCTCAAGTTTTTCAGGGGTTTTAACATTTTGAACTTTGACTTCTGGAGTTTTAATTTCTGGCACTATTACAACAGGGACAGCCATTTCTTCATTTTCTGGAAGTGTTGTAATTTGATTGTTATTTTGACCTTTTGAAATTTTGTCTGATAAATCAACTGTTTTTGAAGAATGAGAGGATGCGATTTTCCCATCATTTTCTTCTGGAAGAATAATTTTTTCTTCTTCTTGAGATTGAATCTCCTCTTTTCCAACGGAAACATTATCTTTTGCATTCAAATCAGTTGAAGTATTTTCAACTTGTTTAGGATATTTGATGTCGAAACTTGCCGTCGGAACTTGTTTTTCTGCCTTATACAAAAAGCTTTGAGGCTCAAGTTCAACTACATCTTCTGGATTTTCTTCTTTAGGAATTGGTTTTACTGGAGTAACTCCAAAATCTTCAGAATTGATATCCGCATGTTTTTCAACAACCTTCATTTCAGGTTTTTGTTGCTCTGGCAGTGATTCTTTTTCATTAGCATCAACAACTGGTTTAGTTTCATCGAATAGAGGAAGGTTGACCGCCATATCATCATTATTCGAAGCTATTTTTTCAGAATTTTGTTCCTCTGGTTGAATTTGTTCTGGAGCTTTAACAACTAGTGGCTCTTCTTGTTTTTCAACTTGAGAGTTTGGTTGTGCAACAATTTGAATTGGCTCAGATTCTGGTTTTGATTCTGCAATTACATTTTCTTTCAGTTTTTTTATTTCAGTTTCTTCTTTAGGATAAGAGATTGTAAAATCTGGCGAATCTTTGATTTCGTCTGCTACAATCTTTATACTTTCGGAAGATTTTTCTATTTTTTGTGGTTCTTGTGTTTTTGTAATATTTTCTGCTTCTGGAGTTTTTTCGATTTTCTCTGTTTTATCAGAAGAATTTTCAGCCACACTTATAACTGGTTCTTGAACATTTTGTGGCTGATTTTCTATATGTTGAGCATTCTCAATTGATGCTGGCTCAATATTTTCAACTTTGTGTTGCAATTCTTGAGGTACAGCCATTGGAATTAAAGATTGCGTAGCTAAGATTTGAGCAATTGAAGTCGTTTTTTCATCTCCTAATAATACTTCTTGCGACGTTTGTTGAGTTAAAACAGGAGTATCATTTGTTTTTGGTCTTAATGCAAGAACTTCATCCTCTGCTACTCCTTCTGATAAAGTTTGGAAATCTTCTGCTGATAATTTTGAAGAATATTTTTTGAATACATAATTATCAATTGCAGAGATTTTGTAATTTGGATTTTTATATACAAAAGTTACTCCTAAATCATCAAAAGTTGTTCTGATATAGTCGTATTGAGTATCAATATCTTCTGGTGTAATTACAATGTTAGATTGTTTCAATAATCCAACCGCAGAATTGTAAGCGTTATTGAATTTTTTATAATCTTCTAAACTTACTTTCCCATTAACAAATTCTGGTTTGTATGCGTTCAGCATTTTTTCTGTTGCTGCAAGTTGAGCAATGATTGGATTTGAATATGCTTCTGCCATATCAGATTTTGTCCCCATACCTTTTTGAGCCAAAATTAATGCTTTCAAATAATAACAGTAGCCAAGAAGAGTTTTCTCCTTGTTTGAAACATAACGAACATCTGAATTATAAATATCCGTTGTAGAATTATAAATTTTTTCTAAATCTTCCAGAGCTAAATCGTTTTGCCCTTGTTTGTATTCTGCTAAGGCTTTTAAATACATTACAGAATTATAATTTGAAACTCTGCGATATAAAAGTTTTCCCGCACCTGAAATAACAGAAGAATAATCTCCATTTATATATTGAGCAATAATTTTGTAGTACTGACTATTATAATCGTTAGATTTCAATTTAATTGCACTATCAAAATTTTCAATAGCAGAAGAAACTTTACCTTGTAATAAATCATTTAACCCAATATAAAAATAATATGAATTACAATTTGGATTCAATTTTAAAGCCTGACGAAAATATTCAGTTGATTTTTTTGCATCGTCAACAGAAAAAGTTTTTTCAGCTTGTGCATAATAAAGTTGCCCCAAACTAGCCAAAGATTCAAAATCGTAAGGGTTTTTCTTCAAAGCATTATTAAATGCAAGAATTGCCTCCTCATCCTGTTCCATCCCAGCAAGTGCAACACCGTTCAAATAATAGCCTAAATAGTAATCTGGATAGTTTGTAATTAAGTATTGGCTTTTAAAAACAGAATCCCTGTAATTTCCATTTTCAATATCGTTTATCGCATCATACAAAAATTTATCATCCCCTTGAGGATTGAAAACTTTTCCATATTTTTGAGGACAATTTATCTGAGAAATCTCATCTTTTTTCGGTTGTGGCAAATAAATATGAGAATTTAATTCAACCGCTTTTGCGTAAGATAATTCATAAGAAGTTTTATTTTGAGCTTTTTGAGCATACATCAATTTTGCATACAAATTCCCCAGTTCTGGGTTTTGCAATTGTTCTTGCTTATCAGCTCCTAAAACAACTGCACTCAAAACCTTTGTGCCTGTAACGAACTTGTCATCATCAGTTTTTAAATCAATTGCTGTTTGATAATCTGTTTCTGCTAAGTTATAACGTCGCAAAGCATAATAAGCATCTCCTCGCAATTTGTATGCTTCATACTTTTTAGGTTTAGAAGAAATATACGCATCTAAATATTTTAAAGATTCTTGATAATTTTTCTGACCTATTAAATTTTCTGCCATTTCAAAAGCATCTTTATTTCCTTTAATAACAGAAACTTCCGTAGTTTCGGATGTTGTGTCTTCAGCGTACACAGAATTTTGAGAAATTGTATAAGTTCCCATCATCATTAGCACAAGTAACGCACATATCTTCTTATTAACCATATTCACCCCGTATAAACTAAATCATAACAAGATTATACAATAGAAATCGGAATTATTGAATAAATTATACAATTTGTTATATTATAAAAATCAGCACTGCAATTAGGGAGAAATATTCTATGAAAAGATGTTTTTGGGTGGATGAAAAATCGGAAATCTACACAAAATACCATGATGAAGAATGGGGAATTCCAAAATACGATGATAGAGAGCTTTTTGAACTTCTCGTTCTAGAATCTTTTCAAGCTGGATTATCTTGGATTACTGTTCTCAAGAAAAGAGAAGCTTTTAGAATTGCTTTTGATAACTTTGATGTAAAAAAAGTTTCAAATTATGGTGAAAATAAAATTGAAGAACTTCTTCAAAACCCACAGATAATCAGAAGCAAAGGAAAAATTAATGCCGCAATAAATAACGCAAAAATTTTTATAGAAATTCAAAAAGAATTTGGAAGTTTTTCTAATTATATCTGGAATTTTACAGACGGAAAAGTCCTCAAAAATACTTCTGGCAAAACAATAGTTTCATCTCCTCTATCTGACAAAATTTCAATAGACCTCAAAAAACGAGGAATGAAATACGTTGGAACTGTAATAATTTATTCCTATTTACAAGCAATTGGTGTCCTAGATGACCACGACAAGGACTGCTTTAAATACTAAAAGTCCCATTCCATTTCGGCAAACAGCTTTACCATCAAAAAGTTTTTAAACTTTTAAGAGTTTTTAATTCTCTCGGGTGTGAGCCTTAACCGATGTTTCTAATATACCATACGATTTGGATTTTTGTAAACATCCGTATTTTTACTTACGTAAAAATACGACTAGCCAGATGGGTTAGTTTGATACTTGACATCCATGAGGCGTAAGGCTTTGCAGAGAGGAAAGGTTTTTGACACAAAAATAAAAAGATAATATTTTATTAATATCAAAAGTGAACATTAGTTTATCTGTCGGCTTAGCAAAGCCGACCTACATTTTTTAGGCTGTAATTAAAAAGTTAGATAAATAATTTTTGGAGAAACAGAGCGAGCCGAATAATTCGGCTCGCTCTGTTATTTTATATGCCAATCTTTCAATAACTAGGCATTATAAAGCATTTTTATATCTAAATCTTCTATTGCGTTACAAGCTTTCATTTCTTGATAGCTTGCAATCGCTGTGCCGACAACCCCAATAGCAGCTAAAGCAGATAATACTATTTTATTCTTCTCTGCAAATTTAGTCCCAGCAGCCAAAGGAAGCCCTCCAGCAAGAGCTAATCCAATACTTGGAAGAGCATAAGCAACAGCCTTATTTCGTTTTCGCATTAATTCATTTCTTTTAGCATAATTTGGATTTGTACTGCTTGATACATTTACGGGGCTTATACTCATTGATAGTTCCTTTCATATTTATACACCAATTTATATATTTTAAATCCTGTAAAAAAAATTTTTGCTATTGAAAAATTTTTAACATCTTGAAAGGATAAGTTAGGATGAGGGGTAAATCTAAACAAGTACAGCAATTTCCCTCACCCCACCCCTCACCTCAATCCTCTCCCTCGGAGAGGAAGAAAAATATTAATCAGCCATACGGCACACAGTTGCAATCGACTCAACTTCGTTTCGTCGTTTCAGCTAGTGTCCTCAAAGAGAGAGCATGTTTTTAATGAAATTCTTCGCTTCGCTCAGAATGACGGGATTTGAGATAATATTGTGGGCATCATTCCTCTCCTCAGAGAAAGAGAATAACAATACAAAAAGAGGTTCTTCAAATAAGAACCTCTTTTATACATATAAGAAAATTTATCTAAACATGTTGAGCCAATGTTTGTTCTTTTACTACATTACGTTTAACTTTTCTTGTTGCAGTCCTTGGCAATGGCTCTTTTCGCACTACAATATTCACCGGTCTTTTATACGGAGCTAATTGTACAGACAAATTCTTAACCTCTTGAGTAACAAAGCTTTCCAACTCTTCATCATTTGGATATTTTTGCATAATCTCTTCTGTTGGAACAACTACGGTCATAATCTCTTCAGTACCGTCTTTTGCACCAGAGGTTCTTATTGCACCAAATACGCAAACTTCAGCAAAATTTGAATCGCCTTCCAAAACAGCTTCCACTTCTTCTGGGAATACTTTTTTACCACCAGAAAGAACAATCATATTCTTAATTCTACCAGTAATATACAATCTGCCATCAGAATCAAACTCTCCAATATCACCTGTATGTAACCAACCGTCAGCCTCTAATACTTCCGCTGTTTTCTCTGGATTGTTATAATATCCTTTCATTACAGATGGACCTTTAACCATAAGTTCTCCAGTTTCTTCATCAATTTTTGCATCATATGAATCCAAAACAGGACCAACAGACATCAATTTTCTATCATTACCCCTATCAACAGAAATAATAGGGCTTGTTTCAGACAAACCATAACATTGGAACACCTTGATACCAATTCGTTCAAAGAATTCTCCAACAGTTGGATCTAATGGAGCACCCCCAGTCATAAATCCATAGAAGTTTCCACCAAATTTTGCCAAAATACTTCTGAATAATTGACGTTTGATACTGTAATCCGTAATATATTCAGCTGCTGCGTATGAACGTTCAAACAACAACTTTTCTTCTGTTGGAAGCATTCTAATATCAGCCTCTATCGTATTTTTCAACAATTTCAAAAAGGCTGGAACAACAATCATAAAATCTATTTTCTTTTCTCTCATATCACCCAAAACATCTTTTGGTTTTAAACTTTGAGGATAAAAAATTGAAGAACCTCTATTCAAAAATGTTGAAAAACCAACAGTCAATTCAAATAAATGATTCATCGGCAAAATTGACAACAAATTTACATTTTCATGAGGCAAAACTTCTGGCAAAATTTTTGACATTTCCAAAACTTGAGTTGTCATATTTCCAAAAGTTGTTTGAACACCCTTTGGAGCTCCAGTTGTACCAGAAGTATAAATAATCAAAGCAGTATCTTTTAATGATCTATGACGCCATTTGCATTCTCTACCAGATGGGAGAGTATATAAGCTAGGGTATTCAGAATCATAACGAGGTTCGTCCATGATAATTATATGTTTGATACTTGAAATTTTCTTTTGTAACTCCAACCCCTTTTCTAAATTTGCTTGGGATACAGCAAGAACTGATGGTTGACAGCTTGAAAGGATTGAAACTAATTCATAAATAGTTAACTTATTATCTAAGGGAACAGTAACCATGCCTGAAATAACTGCAGCAAATAAGCAAGCACCCATTTCGGGCATTGATTCAGAAAGAATGGCTAATCTTTCACCCTTTTGCATCTGCAAGTCAGTTATCAAATAACTTGCAAATTGTTTTGTCAAAAGACCAAGCCCTTTGTATGTAAGCTCTTTCCAGCCGTATTTATTACGTTTGCCAAGAGCAATTCTTTCACCATAAAGTTTTGTATTTTGATCTAACAGTGATAAAACATTCTCTCTCATATATCCAATTCTCCCCTTTTCCCCTTCAATGTAATGAAATTTATATAAAAGTTTCGAGAAACACATCGAACCATTTTTCAAAAAAATTATATCATAAATTGGCTAAATAGCAACATATGAAGCCTTTAGCAAACAAACCTCTTCACCAGTATTCGCATCTGTTATCAAGTGTTCCGATGTCAAATTTTCACGGTCAATTTTCACCGAAGAAATTATATCATCCCCATACTTGACCTCATGTTTAAAATAAATATCCAAAGTTTTCAATTTATGCTTTGAGCGAAAATCAAAATCTAATACTTCCATCGCCCAAGTAATATAAACCGTATTGTTAACGTGACCATTCATATCCAAATCATCATAACGAACATGGAAAACTTTTTCGCAATCAGTTTGACTAATAGGTTTTATTTTTTGTAAAGCTAAATCATCATCTCGCTTTTCAAATGATATAAACTGAGGGAATTCTTGTGAAATATTTACTATCGATTTAGAGTTTAAATTAACAACAAACCAAGACGTTACCGCCCTCAACAATCGTTTCCCTGTATCTGCATCAAAACACTCAAAGTCACGGAAAGTAGTCATTCTATTCCCACCACGACACTCTGTCAAAATTTTAATTTTATCCACCCCAATAGGATAATCATCAAATTCAATTCGGTAGCGAATTAAAAACCAGCCCAATCCTTTTGCAAGCAAAGCATCACAAGACAAATCTGTATCAATTTTATCAATTGATTTTGCGGCTAAATCTTGCATAAAATTAAGCAACACCGCAGGTTTCAATGCGTAGTGCATGTCTTTTTCCGACATTGAAACCTGATATGTTCCTTCTAAAATATATTTGTTTTCAGCATCAAAATTTATCATTTTCTAAAACTCTTTTATTTTTGGATTGAAAGAGGTTCAACAGCGTAATTTTCTCTAAAAGTTTCTACTGTTTTAGCAAAATCTTCATTATTAGAATCTTTTAGTTTATTTTTCAATACGTGTTTTGGAATTGAAGAATTTACAGACTGAATTATATTTGTAGCAATATTAGAACAGTGGTCAGAAATTCTTTCCAAATCATTTAAAATTTCAGCATACACAAAACCACGTTTGATATGGATTTTTTCTTTTTTAACACGTTTGATATGATTTTTCTTAGCTGTATAAGCAATATCATCAACTACTTGTTCTAAAGGTTCAACATGATATGCTTGATTTACATTGTGTTCAACAAAAGCATTTACCGTCACATCAAAAACTTCTTTAACAGCATTAACAACATGTTTTAATTCTTCAACTGTTTCAGGTAAAAGTTTCCATTCTTTTCTATGCATTTTATTTGCCAAATTCAAAATATGAATTGCATGGTCTGCAATCTTTTCAAAATCAGAAATTGAAAGAATAAGCTGAGAAATTTTATTACTATCTTCATCAGACAATTCTGTACCAGAAAGCTTTTGTAAAAATGATTCCAAAGTATCTTGGTATTTATCAATCAAAACTTCGTTCTTGTTAATAATCTCCGCTACTTTATGATTATATTGTTTTAACATTCTTACAGACATAACCAAAGTATCACGAGTAATTTTTGCCATCGTACCAGTAGCTTTGTAGCATTGATTGATTGCAATAGAAGGAGTAAGAAGTAATCTTTCATCAAGAATAACATCTTTTTCATCCTTTTTATCTTTAATTAATACATAAGCAAGTTTTTCCATTTGTTTTGCAAATGGGAATAGTAAAACCGTTGTTGCAATATTGAATATAGAATGACAAACCGCAATACCAAAAGGATTTGTAGCTTCTGCGAATGGATAATTTATAAAGTAATGACCGAATTCGTAAATTGGTAAGAAAATCAACGCACCTAAAACGTTGAACATTACGTGAACGACAGAAACTCTTTTTGCGTTTGTATTTACACCAATACTAGATAATACAGCAGTGATACAAGTACCAATGTTTTGACCAATGATAATTGGAACTGCAACCGCATAAGAAATTCCACCAGTCATAGACAACGCTTGCAACATACCAACAGAAGCAGCTGAACTTTGGATAATTGCAGTAACAATTGCCCCAACCAAAAGTCCAAGAACAGGATTTTTGAATAAAGTTAAAGCATGTGAAAATCTAGGATCATCTGCAAGAGGAGCCATAGAAGTTGACATCAACTGCATCCCATACATCAAAACTGCAAATCCTATTAAAAATCCCCCAACACTTTTACGTCTTGAGAGATTATTTTTTGAAGTCATTATTAAAATTACAGCAACTAAAGCAAGCAATGGGCAAAAAGATTCAGGCTTTAAAAAACGAATAAAGAAGTTCGAACTTTGAATACCCGATAAACTTAAAATCCATGACGTTACCGTTGTACCAACGTTTGAACCCATGATTATGCCGATAGCCTGAGATAACTTCATTATTCCAGAGTTTACAAAGCCAACAAGCATAACTGTTACAGCTGATGAACTCTGGACCGCAATCGTAATACCTGCACCTAGAGCAAAGCTTTTTACTGGATTAGAAGTAATTTTTTCTAAAAGCTTCTCCATCTTGCCGCCAGCAATTTTTTCTAGCCCAGCGGACATAACAATCATTCCATACAGGAAAAATGCTAACCCTCCGCATAAAGTAAATATTGAAAATATATCCACGATTCTTAATTTCCTCCATAAATTAAATTGTATATTTATGAGGTTTTACCCCCCATAATCAACTTTATTATTATATAAAGTTTTTTGTTTGACAACATGGTGGTACAAAGAATTTATTAATATCTTGGCAATTTTTAAGCATAAAAATACTTTATAATAATAGACACAATATTTAGGGGAAATAAATGAATTGGTTATCCATTACCTCTCGCATTGCAAGTAGGTTTAAACCTCTTGGAAAGCAAGGGAGTAAACTTATTTCAAAACAAACAAATATACCAATTGCGAAAGTTAAAAATATTCCGATACCTAAATTTGCCCACACAATGGATTTTGTAGAAATTTCCACAAAAGGCGGGAAAGGTAAAACAACAGTAACTTCGTTCAAAGATAGCGAAGGTAATCTGCTCTGGAGAAATATCCGAAAAACCTCTAAAAAAGAAACTGTTTCAACCACAAGAACATATTGGGGTGATAATAGTACTCTCAGAGAAATTAAATCTCAAACAACAGTAAATGGAAATACAACTCAATTAATGACCTCAAAACATATTTTTTCTAAAGACTCAAAAACATTAGATAGAGAAAAACTTACGATAAATTATGAAAAAGACAATACCACAAAAGAAGTCCAATTTTTTGAAAAATTAAAACCTCATAAACAACATCAATACGTTAGAACAACCGCATCTAGAAATGAAACTGGGGAAATAGTACAAACAGGAATTAATAGTAATTTTGTTTCTCAAAAAGAATTAGAAGAAATATCAAAAACACCTTATTTATTTGCAAAAAATTATGAAGATGAAGAATTTCTTCGAGCAATTATCCCATACTCAAAGGCAAAACAGAATGTTTCTGATAGAGAAATAACAGTATTAAATGAAAGACTAAGTAAATCTGTTGAAGGAACTTCCCGCTGTTATACTAATGAAATTAGGGTTGATTTAAGTAAACAAGCAGGAAATAAATCTAAAATTGTAAATGTAACAAATCATGAGCTCAGACATCAGTACCAAAATTCTCTAATGGAAAAATTGGAAAATCCACCACAAGTAATAAAATACAAATTATTGAAGCAAAAATTAGAAAGTCGTCAAAAAGCAAGTTTAGAAAAAAATTATAAAAAACTCATTTCGCAACCAGAAAACAAATCAAAACCTCTTTCTGCCAAAGAAAAAGAACAAGCCGAACAATGGGCAAAAGAAACTGACAATTATATTGATGGAGAAAAGGACTCTGTTGGATATCTAAAACAAACCATAGAAAAAGATGCCTTTGCTGCTGGATTCGCAAGCCAAAAAGAATATGATGAATTAATACGGAATTTCTTTGAAAATACAATGAAATTTCCACTTCATATGCAAGGGAATATTGAAGGTTTGAAATCCGTTGGAATAAGCAGACTTGTTTAAGGAATTGGATTGGAATATTTATTTGTTAGGCTAATAAGCACAACCTACATAGCTATTTTCCCTCGCCCTTTTTTAAGGGAGAGGGGGTAGGGGTGAGGGTTTTAATTCTTTTCTCATCGAAATCAAAAAGAAAAAGTGAACAAGTATTTATCAAATCATCCCCTCTCCTAACCATACCTCTCGCAAAACAATTCACTGGATTGTTTTGCTCGGCAGAGTCCCTAGGGGAGGAATAATGCACAATATCTTACAAATTCGTCATACTGAGCGGAGCGAAGTATCTCAATCCATACTCGTTAGGTTTAACCCCTCACCTCAATCCTCTCCCCTAGGAGAGGAAGAAAAAATAAAACGTAACGAACTTATTCCCCTATTCCCTTTTTCCTTTTCTCTTAAATTATTTTATCTTCTTCAAAGAAGAAAGAAAGTTGTTTTGAACTATATCTCCATCAACTTTTGTTAAAAAGATTTGGCAATCCTTTTCTTCTGCATCAATTTTTGGTAATTGAGAAATTTCAGCTGAATAATAATCACTGTCAGTTCTACTACTTAACGGAATTCTATTTGCCAAACTATTTAAAGATAAATTCCTCAAAAATCCATAAATACCCTTTTTGCGATTAGAAAATTTGGTATAAATTCTCAATGCCGCATCTTGAGCTTCTAAATCATATGTACCAACAATAAACGAACTTAATTGAGGGGATGAAGATTTTATCATCATTGGTTTAATCACGTTATCTTTTAATCTCAAATCGCCATCTATTTGTTCAAATTTACCCTCTGGAACTGAAACCAAATCTGAAACAATTGATGGAGTAACCATAGTGAGAGGATTTCTAAATAATGCGGCAACTTTCATTGTGTATTCCACAAGCCCAATTTTCGGAATTATCCCTTCATAAACTCTAAATTGAATACGCCCATTTAACTTCAAACTATCATCAGTTTCTAGTTCCATCAATCCACTAGCTTTCCCATTGATTTCTTTTGGCAAATTCAACAATGACGATGCTATAATATCTGAATCAACTTTTACCAACGCAAGCCACAATGAATACTTGTGTTTTTTCAAGTCACAATTTATTTTGGCAGAAGATGTGCCATCTGCTATATTAAATTTATTTGAATCTATTTTTAATACACTATTTTCATCTAGAGTTAAATTTGCAACAACATTAGAAAATTTTATATCTTTATAAAAACCTTTATCCGCTATTAGACGACATTTTTCAATAATTAAATTTGCCAAATCAAAAGTTTGAGAATTGTCATCATCGTCATCAGAAACATTCTTTGCAATAGATTCTTCTACTGTTTTTTGGACATTATCAGAAGCAACATCACTCGGAGTTTGATTATTAAATATCTGCAAATATTTTTCTACATCAATATTATCAACCCCAAGTTCTGCATCTTTTACAATTATTGGGAATTTTATTTCATTCATAATTACCCCAGATGCGTGATAACTTGAGCGTCTATATCGTCCATTTGAAGAGATGTGCATATGATCATTATCTGTTTTGAATTCACCCTCTTTTATATATAACCTTTGACTAGGAATCCTCACATCAGAAACTTTCATATCCCCTTGAAGGGTCGGATATTTTCCAGTGTTAATAAGTTTTACGTGACCAATAAAAGTTCCACCTTTGAATAATTTTTCTTTTATTAGCATATTCACAAACCCACTCGGCATAGGTTTTGGCAAATCCATTCCAAAATCTTTGACAAATGTTTTACCATTTGAAAAATCAATATTTGAACTGAAACTCACAAGAGGAATGCGTTTTTTGTTTCCATGGCTTTTATCTGGATTTTCTGCATAATAATCGATTGATTTTATATTCAAAAGCATATTTTCAAAGTGCATTTTCGCAACCAAAACACGAGTAGCTAAATCATTCATAAATGTTTCATCGCCATCTACAATGAAGCCATTACCCTTATCAAATTTGTAAAGCCAAGTTAAATCAATTTTGTTATTAATCATTTTTAGCATTACTCTAGTATCAGCTTTCCCAGACATTTTCATTGGATAACCAATCATTTTTGACATGTAATGTTCTGAAAAATCGTTTGTAACAACGGCATTTCCAACCAAATTTGTATCCATAGATTTCAAATAATCTTTTACAGTTCCTTCAAAATCCATTTTGTTACTTGGTTTATTTGCATAATAGCCTTTGAAATCCTTCAACTGAATTCTATAATTATCAATTTTTACTTGACCTTTATTCAATAAAATTGGTAAATCCATAAACGGAATTAGTTTAAAAGACAATTTATTCAAATCAATTAAACCATCAATATTATTATTTTTTACATTAACCTTAAAATCGAAATTTCCATCAATATTTTTGAAATAAACCAATTGTTCATTGATATTATTTTCAACAATTTGAGAATTTAAGAAATCCAACACATAAGGGATTGAAAACTTTTTCGCAGACAAACTGATATAATAATTTGATTTTGTATCAACATTCCCGCTGAAAAACAATTTCTTATCATTTACAGAAATTTGAGAGTTTTCAACTACAAATTTTTCTTTATCCAATAGATAAACTTTATTATCATCTGAAGTTTTAATTTTTAAAACATTTTTACCTTTTTTAATTGTTGCAACAACATTGTAATTTACGTGTTTTTTATCAATATTATCATCAATTCTTAAATTATTTCCATCAATAATTATATTTGTATTTTTGTCTAAATTATACAAAATTTTTGCATTTTTTATTGATAAAACAGACTGAAAAATATCGAAATTCCAATCATTTTTTTGTGATTTTTTTTGAGCCTTAAAGCATTGTAAATTCAAGATTTGATTAACATCTGCAAAAATATAATCAGACGTTGCACTTTTCAAAATTACATTCTTTTTTAAGATTTCAGAAAGAGATAAATTTATTCCAAAATTTTCTACTTTCGCAATAGATTTTTTATTTTTTAAAACTTCAAAATTATCCACCCCCAAATATATATTTGGAGATAATTCTGTTTTAACAACAGGATGTTTTATATCAATTTCAGTACCAAGAGATTTGCTTGCAACATCTTCTAAATAATTCACAACCTTGTCATTTGAAGCAAGATATGGAACCCCCTTTAGGTAAAAAATAACAGCACCAGAAATAATCAATCCTGCGAAAACAATCGTACCTATTAAAAGCTTTATAGATAATATTATACTCTTCTTAATCATAAAAAACTCACCTATTTCTTAAAAAATTATACCATAACAAATTTTATGTTATAGTTAAGTTATGAAAAAATTGTTGGTTTTATTGGGAATAATTTTTATATTTGGAACACCTGTATTAGCAGAAGATACAGCAAATTCTGATTTACTAACAAACGACGTTATTCTGTTCACCCAAAATGAAAGATGGGGATTAAAGGATAAAGCGAATAATATTACCGTAGAACCAATTTATCGCAAAATGATTAGGGTTGGAACACACTCTTGGATTGTCCAAAACAAAAAATACAAATTTGGACTAATCGATTCCAATGGTAAAGTTTTAGTTCCTATAAAGTATAGAAATGCAGATAGAATTGTTACCAAATTTGCAAAATTCGGGAATGATAATGACTACGGAATTTATGACGAATTTGGGAATACCATCGTAAAACCTGAATATTCAAAAATCGATATTTTATTTGGGCAAATGTTTTTAACTTACAAGAACTATAAATACGGGATTGTTGGTTATGATGGGAAAGTAATTTTAGAAAATAAATTTGATGATATTTATATGCCAAAACCAAATGTAATGAGAATTTCTTACAATGGAGAATGGTATGAACTTCAACAAGTAAAAGCTGATACCCTCACCCTTCCTGCGGATGCCGAGCATAACCTCGCAACGAAAGAAGATTTGTCACTCCAAAATATCGTTGTAAATACTGGAGTAATTTCAAGTTATTCTGTCGTAACATTTTCTGATTATTTAATAAAACTTTTCTCATCAATTTCACCATCTCATGAAGATACAATTGATGAACTTATGCTTTCAAAAGGAGCTGACACGGTTTCAATTTTTATGAAGTTATCTTGGATTCCAAAATATCCAGTAGTGTATTGCAAGCACTATTACAGAAACGTAAGAAACCCAAACAATGGGCCTCTTTCTACTGTAAAAAAAGAATTAAAACGACAAATCAAATAAGACTAATAACGTCTTAATTCAATTTGTTTCGCCAATTGTTCGGAGAACTCGACTTCTTTTGTTCTGCCTTGTTCAATAAAAACTCTTTTTGCAGATCTAATTTTAGATAATGCTAACCCTGGATTTTGCCTCATACAAGTTTTGGCAATATCAATCCTCGCAAAAGCTAAACGCAAGCGATACACATCTTCTGACTCTGTTCCTTTTGCAACAGTTTTGAAACCTTTTTTAGCATCTTCAAAATCTGTGACAATTGACTTCAAGCACTTTTCCTCTTTCAAAAGTGTCTTGACATATTGTTTAGACATCCATTCAGCTTTGTACAACTTTTTCAAATCCACAATTCTTGCCAATGTATGGAACTTATCACCTTGATTTTCGGCATTTGTAATTGCTTTTTCTAAAATTGTAATTCTTGTATCTTTTGCAATTGGGAGTTTTGCCAAACCACTATAAACAATACCCGCAAAATCTCGCATGCCAGAACCTTGTAACCTTTCAGCAAAATCCGCCAAATTGTAACAAAAAACATCTAACATTCCCATTTGGGAATAATTTTTTTGAAATCCACTAATTTCTTTTGCGAAATAACGAGGGTTCCTAATTTTTGATTGCATTGTTTCTCTTGCAAAATGTTCAAAATCATGATTTATTCGATTTACGTTAATTGGATTTATTCTCATATTAGAAATAAAACTAGTAAAAAAATATTTTTGCTATTACTTAAAAAATTATTTTAATAATTTATCTGTAATTTAACATACAGAACAAGATTAAATTAACTATGTGATGGAGATATATTGATTGAGTAAGTTATGTTAGCTCTTTTTCTTTGATTATTACTTTGATTCGTATTGATGAAAACAAAAATGTAAATATATTTAATTTCTACAATGACGCTATATAAGTTAATACAAAATTTTAACACCTATTCCAATAATAGAAAATAGTCTCAAATTAATTTGTTGTTTGAATAATTGTCCAAGATTCTCTGTCCAAATGTTTGTTATACGCAATAGTCAAACATTATAAATTGTAAAATAATATTCTAGATAATTATTTGTAGTAGCAGAAACAAATATTTTAAACTTGTGATTTAACCATTTTATCAAGTATTTGTAAAATTTTGTGTTCATGTATATTATTTTTCTCACATATAGAAAGTGCATATTTTTTTATTTTTTCAGCATAATCTTTTTCAATAGAAATAACGAATGCAATTTGTCCAATTAATTTATTATAGTCGGTTTTATTTTTTATTATAGTAAAATATAATTCTCTTCTAATATCTCGCTTAAGTGTTTTTGAAGTTTTTATTTTATTATTATTAATAGTAATACCTGTAACTTTTTTATGCCAAGGTTCTGTAATAAATTTAGTTTTTTGTCCATTGATCTTGATATCAAAAAATTCTGTTCTATGTTTTAAAATTAATGTTTCAATATCTTCTTTTAATGTTAATAAAACCTCTTTATTGTTCGATGAAAAAAATAAATCATCAGCATATCTTGTATATTTAATATCGTTACCTTCACAATACTCCAATAAATCATTATCTAATTCTAAACATATTAAATTCGATAAACAGGGTGAGCAAATACCACCTTGTGGAAGTTCTTTACAGTAAGTACATAATTCTGCTAAAATTTTAGATATTTTAGGATTATAACCTAACTCTATAAATAAAAGCCTTATTCTTTCAAATTTTATACTTTGAAAAAAATTACAAAAATCAAATTTCAAAAGATATAAATTATCTTTATGCATATTTGCATTTTCGAATAAGCCATTTTTATTTTTTATAAAAGCAGTTGCCGCATTAGAACAAGGAACTTTTTCTAAAATTTCATTAAGAATAATTTTTTGAGCAAGTTTTAAATATTTTTTAGGAGCATTTATAATTCTTTTTTCTATTGAATTTTTCTTAGGAATTTTAAATGAAACATATTGTTCTGATTTTAAACGCACAAAATCATTTAATTGTTTTTCTGTAAACAGAAGTAAGTGATTTAAATCTTTTAAATTCTCTATTTTTGGTAATTTTAATAATTCAATCTTATTCATATTTTTAAAAATAAAAATCGTTATTTTTCTTACTTAGTACGGTTTTAAAAATTGAACAAAGACTTTTGTGAAATTTTTAAAACCGGACTGTGCTTTCCAACAGTCTTTATAATCTTTACGAAGACGCCATCATCCTCAGACAAAATTTGCTCTATATAATTTTGTTATATCTAAGAAAAATAACGATTAATATCTACAACTTATTATATCCGAAATTATTTTATTGTAAACAGGTTTGTAATTTTTATTTAATATTTCACTAATAATAAGTTCTGCTTTTTTAGTTATAAGAATTTGATCATCAATTCTTGTAATGAAATTTTCATTGAACAATAATTTTTTCGTAGAAGAAAGTATTGTATCGAAATTTTTTATATCTTTTTTTAAATAATCAATAAGAATATATTTTACAAAATTTGATAATTTAACTAAAGAAATTTTCTTGAAAAAATAAACTAATAATGCAATAAAATAAAACAATCCAGTCAAATTATAAATATCTCTTACATTTGTTGAACTAGTTGCAATGTCTTTAAATTTTGCTTTTAATTTTCTTAAAATTTCTTGTTTGTTTGAATTATTGTAATAATAAACAGAATTATTAGCTTGCTTTTCCATGTGTTTTACAGGACCAAGAGTTATAAAAGACTTTGAATTTTTAAAGTTTTCATGATTTAAAACAATAAGTTTTTCTTTCAGTTCTGGAACATTGGTAAATGCACCGAGTTCACACACAGATCCCCAACTTTCGCAGGCGATACAAATAAAATCTACTTGAGTAGCCAACCAATTCTCTAAAGTTAAATAATCAGTGTTCTTGTTAATTTTAAAATAATCTTCAAATATAGCTTCTGGATAAAATATTCTAACAAAAGGGTATTTTTCAAAATTTTCTTTTAAAAAGTTTCTTAAATTAATTTCATCAGTACTTCCACCACAGAGAAATATATCAACTTGATTTTTTTGAAAATCAGTATAAATATTTTCGTAAATATCTATAAGTATATGCTTTTCTTTTTCAGATGGCTTGTCACCATAATTTACTTTGCTATTCATTTTTTCATAATATATAAAAAACATTTTTTATAAAAGCCCATATTTCATAATAATAGATGATTACATTCCTAATATTTTTTAATATATTTATTATAAAATGAGGTAAATTATGGCTTTTGACTTAAAAGATTTTCAGAATAAACTATGGAAAACTGCTGATGCATTGCGTGCAAATTCAGGATTGAAATATAATGAATTTTCAACACCTGTTTTAGGTTTGATTTTTTTAAGATTTGCAGATTATCGATTTCAAAAAGCAAAACCAGATATTGAAAAATTAAAAAATAAATCTTCAAGAAGAGCTTTTGACGAAAAAACAGCTTATGAAGCAAGAGGAATTCTTTATGTTCCAGAGAAAGCCTCTTTTAAATATTTACTAAGTCTTCCAGAAGGTGAAAGTATTGGAAAAGCGATAAATGATGCAATGACGCTAATGGAAAACAACAACAAGGAGAGATTGGCTGGGGTATTACCAAAAGGATACTTGCGTATTCCGGATTTTTTACTTGTTGATACAATGAAAGTTTTCAATGATTTTAAGTTTGAAAAAGAAAACGGAGATGTCTTTGGAAAAGTATATGAATATTTTTTAGGTAAATTCGCAAGTTCAGAAGGACAAAAGGGCGGAGAATTCTATACTCCGACATGCCTAGTAAAATTATTAGTGGAAATAATGAAACCTTTTAAAGGGGCAATATATGATCCAGCTTGTGGTTCAGGTGGCATGTTTGTTCAAACTGCTGAATTTGCAAAAAGAGAGAATAAAGATGAAGATAAATCAGTAAATGATTTAATTACTGTATTTGGACAAGAAAAAACAGAAGAGACTGTAAGATGGTGTAAAATGAACTTAGCAGTTCATGGTTTAGAGGGAAATGTTATTTCCGCAAACAGTTTTTATGAAGATGAATATACTTATGAAGTTGAAGACAAAAAATCAGAAAAGGGTAAAAAAACAGAAAAAGGATCAATTGGTCAATTTGATTTTGTTTTAGCAAATCCTCCGTTTAATGTTGACGGTGTTGATAAAGAAAGATTAAAAGGTGATAAAAGATTTCCTTTTGGTTTGCCAAAAGCAGATAATGCAAACTATTTATGGATACAGATGTTTTATTCGGCATTAAAAACTCCAAAAGATGGAGAAAATGCACGTGCAGGATTTGTTATGCCAAACTCTGCAAGTGATGCAAGACAAACAGAACAAACAATAAGAGAAAAAATAATCAAAGATAACGCAGTTGATGTAATGGTTTCAGTGGGTAGCAATATGTTCCACAATGTTACACTTCCTTGTACACTTTGGTTCTTGGATAAAGGTAAGAAGAATACAGATAGGAAAGACAAAGTTCTGTTTCTTGATGTAAGAGAGATTTACCGCACAATTGATAGGGCACACAGAGAGTTTACTGATGAGCAAATTGAATTTATTACAAACATTGTAAAACTCTATCGTGGAGAAAAACCTGACTATAAGTGGGGTAGTAAAAAGCTAACACTTGAAAAATTCCCAGATGAAAAATATCAAGATGTTAAAGGCTTGTGCAAAGTTGCAACTATTGAAGAAATTGAAAAACAAGGTTGGAGCTTAAATGCAGGACGTTATGTAGGAGTTGCTGAGGTTGAAGAAGAAGATTATATTTTTGAAGATAAACTTAAAGAATTAAATTCTGAACTTGAAAAACTAAATAATGATTCAAAAAAACTTGAAGAAAAGATTGCACATAATATTAAAGAGTTGTTAGGCGTGAGGGTAAAATGAAATTAGAAGATTTTTGTCAAATCAATCCTACAGTACAACTTAATCGTAATGAGGAATACGAATTTGTTGAAATGGCGGATTTAGTTCCGGGTGACAGATATGTTATTTCAAAAAACAAAAAGGTATTTAATGGTAGTTTTTCTAAATTCTCCAATAAAGATACTTTAATGGCAAAAATTACACCTTGTTTAGAAAATGGGAAGATATCTCAATATATTGGCGCAAGTAAAGCTTTTGGCTCTACTGAATTTAATATATTTAGAGAGAAAGAAAATATCTCTGACGCTAATTATCTGTATTATTTAGTGAGCTCAACAATAGTTAAAGACCCTGCTATTAAAAGTATGTCAGGGGCAACAGGTAGGCAAAGGGCTAATTTAGATGAAATAAAACAAATAAATGTACCTGACTTCAATATAGCAACACAAGAAAAAATAGCTAAAATTCTTTCAAACTATGATGATTTGATAGAGAATAACAACAAGCGGATAAAGATTTTGGAAGAAATGGCTCAAAAAATCTACAAAGAATGGTTTGTTGATTTTAAATTCCCAAACCACGAAACTGTAACTTTCAAACAAACCGACCTTGGTAGTGAAGTAATGCCTATAAAAGGTAAAAATATTACAAAGGCAATTATCAAAAAAGGTAATGTTCCTGTTGTCGCAGGCGGAATTGAACCTGCATATTATCATAATATTCCTAACACAGTTGCTCCAGTAATAACTGTCAGTGCTTCAGGAGCTAATGCAGGTTACATAAATTTATACTATCAAGATATATGGGCTTCTGACTGTTCATATATTGATACTACAATGACACCTTATGTGTATTACTACTATTTGTTATTAAAATATAACCAAATAAAGGTTACTAATATGCAAAGAGGAGCTGCACAACCACATGTATATCCGCAAGATTTAGCACAATTAAAAATTAAAATACCTGAAGAGAACATTATAAGGGAATTTAACGAAATTATAACACCCTTTTTCAGTGAAATATCTAATTTTTCGCTAAAAAATCAAACCCTCAAACAAACACGTGACTTACTTCTTCCACGTCTAATCTCTGGCGAAATTGATGTTGAAAATATGGGGGTAAAATAAATGCTTTTATCTCCAGCTTCTATTGATAAACTTACAAATATTATTACTGGGTATTCAGGACTAACAAGTAAAATTAACAAATCAGAAATAGACAAAATACTTGAAACCTCTGGTAGCAAAGATATTATTTGCACTTATGATGAATGCTTTGTTGAACATACCGATATTATAAATAATCCCCTTTATGCAAGGAAAGAATTTAAACAAGAAAAATATGTTAAGTTACAACTTGAAAAATTAAACGGAACTTCAAAAATTGCTGATTTCATCACTGTTTACTTTGAACATATATATGATTATACAGACGAGCCAGAAGAAGTTGTTGAATACTTGAACAGATATTTTGATGACGATGGATATTCTGTTGAAAAAATAGAAGAACTTGATGAGTATAGAATTTATTCCATTGATGATTGCTTAGTAAATTATGATTGTTTATTTAAAGAGTCCGAGAGGGGAAATTATATCTTGATAAACGAGCATAATGAAAAATGTTTTAATAAGATTAAATCTGGAGATTACACAGGAGCAATAACTAACTCTCGCTCCTTATTAGAACAAATTTTAAGAGAAATTCAAATTGATTTTTTGGTTAGAGCTGGCAGACGTCGTAATGGCTATAATGGTAAAATTGATGTGTTACTTAATGATGTTCTTAATAAAATGAATATAAAAGATGGTTTGCAAGACAAAATTTATCAAGGCTATACAAGTTTAGAGGAAGGTTTTAAATCGTTGGTACATGGAGTATCTTTAGTTAGACATGGTATGAGTGATGCTCATAATATAACTTATGTACCCTCTGAAAAAGATGCCCTATTAATCGTTAATACAGCCAAAACACTTGCGAATTTTATTGTAAGACATTATTTTGAACATTATGTAAATGCTGCGTAAAATATTTATTATGTTTCAATTATAATTAAGGTATGAAACGCAAAAGTATTTTTGAAATTATAGAAAATAAGTACAATATAAAAGAAGAAATTGGTAAAATTGATTTCTTATTTAATGATGCACTTTTAATTGTTCACAATCAATTAAATTTTCAACAACAGCAGGGAAGTGTTGAGGCAGTAATTGAAGACAGACTTTTCTTTGCTTGGAAACAACGAGGTTCTTGTTTGAATTGCGAAGAAATGCGTAGAAAATTAGGCATAGATTTAACTAAATATGGCTTAGTTGATATTATAATTCGTCTTGAATATTATTTAAATATTATCAATTTGGCGAACACAAAACTTGGGTATCCTAATTGTCAAAAAACTCAACAGTTCGTTATATTAGAAGATAATATCAAAATCTTGCTTGACCATTTAAATTATGAGATTTTGATAATAGAAAAAGAAGAAAAAGTATTATTGGTACCAAAGAGTCCTGCTGCAACATCAGTTGCCGAAATTTCAACAACTGAAACCGCAACGGCTATTCTAATGTATAATCACACCTCTTTAAAAGGTGATTTAAGTCAAAAACAAAGTTTGCTTTTGAAAATATACTTAGAATATGAAAAGTTACTTAAAAATGGTATTGACGGTTTTTCCGAATATTTTGACAAAACACGTGGTCTTATAAATAAATTAAATATCAAACATAACAACAAAAAAGAAATAGAAAATCTTGATAATGAGCAACTTGAAGAATGGTATGACGAACTGTATCAGCTTTTATTATTTTGTGTGTTAATCAAAGATAATAAGAAACGCAAAGATAAAGCCGAAGAATTTTTAAAGAGTTTGAAATAAAATTACCCAATTTGACAAAATGGATAAAAATGGATATAATTGGGTAAAATTAAGACAAAAACGGATATCCAATTAATGATTAAAACTGATAATATAAAAATCACAAACCAAATGCTCACAATAATTTCAGAGATTGACGAGTTTAAAATCACATGGAAATTATTGGGTAAAATGGCTCCTGAAAGATTAAAGAACCTTAAAAAAGTAGCAACTATTGAAAGTGTCGGTTCTTCTAATCGTATTGAGGGAAATAAATTATCGGATTTAGAGGTTGAACAACTTTTATCATCTATCAACAAACAATCTTTTGCAACAAGAGACGAACAAGAAGTTGCTGGCTACGCAAAATTAATGGATACAATTTTTGAAGATTGGGAAATTATCCCACTATCCGAAAATTACATAAAACAATTACATAAGATTTTATTACAATTTTCATCAAAAGACGAAAGACACAAAGGAGAATATAAAAAAATATCGAATGCTGTTGCCGCTTATTCTCCTGAAGGCAAGGAATTAGGTATTGTGTTTGAAACCGCAACACCTTTTGAAACCCCGATAAAAATGGAAGAGCTTGTAACGTGGACAAGAAAAAATCTTGAAGATAGATTTTTTCATCCATTAATTGTTATTGCAGTTTTCATTGTTGAATTTTTAGCAATTCACCCATTTGAAGATGGAAATGGCAGATTATCAAGAGCTTTAACTTGTCTTTTGTTGATGAAAGCAGGTTATACTTACGTTCCTTATAGTTCAATGGAGGCAATTATTGAGGATAACAAAGAAGGCTATTATAGAGCACTACGACAAACACAAACTACATTAAGAAGTGAAAACCCAAGTTTTGAACCTTGGTTGGAATTTTTCTTAAAAACATTACAAAAACAAAAAATTAGACTAGAATACAAGATAAACAATGTAAGTTTAACAACATTGAATAGTGATTTAACAGAATTAGAAAAAAAAATATTGTCTTATTTTAATATAGTACCATCGGCAACAACCGCAAAAATAGTTGAATATACACAGGCTAACAGAAACACTATAAAAAAAGCTTTGCAAAACTTAGTGAATAAAAATATTTTAATACTTCATTCTAAAGGTCGTGGAGCTTGGTATTCTAAAGGAGATAAATAATGCATATAATGTCAGAAGAAGCCTTTGAATTAGATTTAATGAAAGAGTGTGAAATGCAACTCGGATTTGAGTTGTATGATGCAACTTCTGAAATTATTGGTGGTGAAAATTCAACTTTTGGCAGACAGACAACTGATGAAGTGATTTTATCCAAGAATTTACGTTCAGCTTTATTAAAACTTAATCCAAATTTACCACAAGAAGCTTTAGATAACGCATATTATGAATTAACACAGGATTTATCTTCAAAAACTCCTGTTGGTGCAAATCAATTTATTTATTCAATGTTAAAAGACGGTGTCAAGGTTCAATTCAAAGACAATAACGGTATTGATACTACAGATATTGTTAAAGTTATTGATTTTCAAGAGCCAAACAATAATGAATATTTACTTATCAGACAATTTAAAATATCTGGAGAAAGATATAATTGCAGAGCTGATTTAATATTGTTTGTTAATGGCTTACCGCTTGTTTTTATTGAACTAAAAGCAAGTCATAAACATATTGAAAATGCTTTTAATGATAATATTACACACTATAAAAAGGAAATTCCTCAAGTATTTTGGTATAACGCATTTATTATTGTATCTAATGGAACAGATGCAAAATTCGGAACGATAACTTCTAAATGGGAACATTTTTCTGATTGGGAAAAAATTGATAATGACGGAACGAAGGGAATAATTCCTGCTGATACTTTAATGATAGGAATGTGTAAACCAGAGAACCTTTTAGATATTATTGAAAATTATACATTATTTCAAGAAACAAAAGGCGGAACCATAAAAATTTGCAGTAAAAATCACCAATTTTTAGGTGTTAATAGTGCAATAGAAAGATTTAAGACTAATACAGACGGAAAACTTGGTGTATTTTGGCATACACAAGGAAGTGGTAAAAGTTTTTCCATGATATTTTTTGTTCAAAAAATACTTAGAAAAATAAAAGGTAATTGGACTTTTGTTATTGTTACAGATAGAACAGACCTTGACGAGCAGATATACAAAAACTTTGTTTCAACAGGTGCGATTACTGAACAAAATGTTCAAGCTAATACAAGAGAACATTTGAAACAGTTATTAAAAGAAGACCATCGAACAATTTTTACTATGATTCAGAAATTTGGAACAGAAGAAAAAGGGCAGAGTTTTGAAAAAATATCTGATAGAAATGACATTATTGTAATAACTGATGAAGCACACCGTACACAATACGGAACATTAGCAATGAATATGAGAGAAGCTCTTCCTAATGCTAAGTTTATAGCTTTTACTGGAACTCCTCTTATGAAAAATGATGAAAAAACAAAACGAATTTTTGGCGATTATGTAAGTAAATATACTTTTAAACAGTCCATAGAAGATGCGGCTACTGTTCCTTTATATTATGAAGCAAGAATCCCTGAGATGCAGATTACAAATGATGATTTGGAAACTCAACTTCAAAATATTATTGATTCTACTGATTTTACAGATGAACAAGAAGAACAATTTGAAAAAGAATATGTGAATATGTATCAAGTTATTACAAGAGAAGATAGACTTGATGCGATTGCGAAAGATGTAGTTGAACATTTTATGAATCGTGGTTTTATGGGTAAAGCAATGTATGTTGCAATAGATAAAGCAACCGCAATTAAAATGTATGATAAAGTTAAAATAGAATGGGATAAATATATTAAAATTCTTGAAAATAAATTAAAAATTGCAAATGAAGATACTAAAGAAGTTTTGCAAAATCAAATCAACTATATGAAAGAAACTGATATGGCAGTAGTTGTATCTTCATCGCAGAATGAGATTGAGCAGATGAAACAAAAGGGTGTTGATATTACTCCTCATAGAAAGAGAATGAAAACGGAAGATCTAGCCACCAAGCTTAAAGATAAAGATGATAAGTTAAGATTAGTGTTTGTTTGTGCAATGTGGGTTACAGGTTTCGACTGCCCTACAATTTCAACTCTTTATCTTGATAAAATTTTAAAAGAACATACACTAATGCAAACAATAGCAAGAGCAAACAGAGTATCAGAGGGTAAATACAACGGATTAATAGTTGATTATATTGGTATATTTAAAGCATTACAAAAAGCATTGGCAATATACGGAGAACCAACAGACGGCGGAACTTCTGAAGAAGATCCTGCTGAAACAAAAACCGAATTGATTAAACTATTAGATTCTGAGGCGACAAAAATGAGAAATTTTCTTAATTCAAAGAAAATTGATGTTAATGAAATATTTGACACAAGATCATTAGAATGTATAAAAAGGACTGAATATGCCGTTAATACTATTCTAGAAACAGAAAAAGATAAAAAAGAATTTTTAAAAGGCGTACAAAATCTAAAAGCCTTGTTTAAAGCAATTTTACCAGATAGTGAAGCAAGAAGATTTGCAAAATTGGTTTTTGTTTGTTCAATTCTATATGCAAAAATAAGAGAAGTTACAATTAAATCTATTGATAATACAGAAATTAAACAACTTGCACAACAAGTAGAAGACTTGCTCAATGAATCAATTAATCTTAAATCATACAAAATAAAAGCCGGAGAAAAACTAGATTTAAGCAAAATAGATTTTGAAGAATTACAACGTAGAATTTTGAAAGAAAAACAACATGTATTGTTGGAAAAACTAAAATCAACAATTAGTTCTAAACTTTCAATGATGTTAAAAATTAATGATATGAGAAAACATTTTCAAGAAAAATTTGAACAAATTATTGATGAATACAATGCTGGAAAATTAACAATGGAACAGATGTATGTTCAATTGGTAGCACTAACAAATGATTTAACAACTGAAGAAAAACGCCATCTTGATGAAAATTTAACAGAAGAAGAACTCGCAATACTTGATATATTAACAAAACCTGAACCAAAACTATCTAAAAAAGAATTTGAAACCGTAAAAGCTGCAGCTCAAAGATTAGTTCAGGTAATTAAAAAAGAAAAACTTGTTCTTGATTGGAGAAAAAAACAATCTACCAGAGCAAAAGTTAAAGAAGCAATCGAAATTATTTGTGATGAGGCTTTGCCAGAAATATACAATAAAGATTTATTTCAAGAAAAATGTAATTCTTTGTATAATCATTTTTATGATTATTATAATAATGCACAAGATAATATTTACAATGTCGCATAAATTAAAATATTTTGTAAGGTTCCCTGCCAAGTACATCTTTCTGAACTTGTCGTATAAATTCCGGAGAGAAAGATTTTGATGCGAATTTTGGTATTGCGGAATTTTTTACAAGGTCTTTTTCGTATTTTTTAATTTTAGGTATATTTTTGATTAGATTAAGCAATGTATAATATTCAGCTTGAGAAGTTTGCATTTTATCATCAATATTTTTTGAAATTTGTTTCATAAATTTTATTGCGATATCCATCAATTCAGCACTGAATTTTGTTTCAGATTTGTATTTTTTATCCCGAATTTTATCCCACTTGTATTTTTTCTTTCAATAAAAAATCGTCCTGCGGGCAACATCTATATTGTGACAAATTTCATCAATAAACAGTCCTTCTTTAATATATAAGTTTTCTGACTGTTTGCATAATTTTATTTTTGACATAAATCTCCTTCAAAAATTATTCTGTCTACTGTAAATTTTGTTTTATCGGATAATCTTCGCACCTGAAAATTACAAGTCCTATCTATTATTCCGAGATTCTGAAAATATTTAATCATTTGATTTAAAAGAGCCAAAGTATTTTTAAGTACTCTTGGCGGTAAATTTCTGCCTTTGCAAAAATAATAAAATTCTTCAATATCGTTACAAGTTATATCATTTAGCATTTTTTCTTTAAAAAACGGTAAAATATGATATTTCAAACTACTTCGATATTTTCTAAAAGTATTATATTTACAATTATTTTTGACATAATTTTCTAAAAAATAATTTGTGGCAAAATCAAACGTTATAACCTGAAAATTTGTAGCTTGTTTAGTACAAATAATAAATTCTTGCTTTGGCTTTTCTTCCTGATATTTATATAATCCCTGTCCAAATACTATTTTACCCTCGTTCAAAAGCCGTTCAAGTTCTGTTTTACAATCGCATTCAGCAATTATTTCAATTTCATCAAGGGTAAATTCTTTTAAACATTTGGCTAATTTTTGAATATTCATAATATCTGCTGAATTACCTCCAAATTAATTTCCGCTAAATTATTATCTTTTGCAACCATTTCAAGTTGGTTTATCAGTTGCACAATTTGTCTAAACCTGTTGTACTTTCTATGTATAAATTCAATCGCATCAGGGGTAAATGGTATTTCAGATAATTGATCAAAAATTTGTTTTAAATCATTTATAGAAAAAGTTTCAAATTTTACAATTTCAGAAAATCTATCAAAAAGATGTTTGTATCGTTCCAACTTTTTATGTGCCAAACCCATACCGACAAATATTATTGGACAATTCGTTTCATCGTGAATATCTCTCAAAATTTCAATAGTTTTCAAGTTATTCATCAAATAATCTATTTCATCAACAATGATTAATTGTGGCTTTCGCTTTAATTTTTGAACTATCAAATTAAAATTATCTGACATCAAATATCTTGGAATTTCGTCCAATTCCTTTGCAACTTCTTCCAATAACCAACGCCCTGTCATTAAATATGTAGCCCTCAAATATATCGCATCATATTTGCAAGCCAACCATAATGCTGTTTGGGATTTACCAAGCCCTGGTTCGCCATAGATGAGCCCCATTTTGAGAATGTTTTGGGGTTTGTTAACCAGATTTTCCACAAGTCCGATAAAATTTTTACGTTAGTTGTTTTTACAAAAATCTTATTCATAAAGCAATTTGTACTCCTTGCTATTTTTAAACTCTGTTATCCAAGAATTATTTGGATCGTTTTTCACTAAATACTCATATTTTTCTAAATTATTCTTAAAAACTTTTTGAACACCCTTTGAACGTTCTTTGAACTCCGTTTGAACAGGGTTTGAATTTTCTTCAAGCATTTTTGGTTCTAAAAATTTTGTTTCATCATTTGAAAGATATGTTTTCACAGCATTTATCGTTTTCTTATGCAATTTTCTTTGCTTTACAATTTTTTGTTTGTAGTCTTCATAATCGTTAACCGCACCCAATAATTTTGCCATTGGGTGGGTTTCGGTAACTCTTTCTGCGGTGCATAAATATTCACCTTTTGTCGTATAGACCTTAATACTTGTTAAATCAAACAGATTGTATTTTATTAAAACCTTATTCTTAAATCCGTAAAGGCGTTCATCAAAATAGTCACAATTCAAAAATCTGATTCCGTTTCTCTGTATTGTTTTAACTTTCGTTGCTAACATTAAATCATCAAGTTGGTTAATATCTACATTTTGTCGCTTTCTTTCCTCTAAAACCTCTGCGATTGTTTTATCTGGAGCGTTTGTACAAGGTTGAGAATTCTTAAAACTCAACCACATATCAATCATTTTTATTGTTTCGTCAATTGTTGGGATAAATCCCTCTTGGTTGCTAGCATTAAACGGGTCTGCACTAGCGTTCCGCCCTCTGCTCGCAATCCGCTTATGCAAATTTTTATGAAACTTTTCATTTCTCATCATATATGCAGGTTTATTATCTATACTTGAACCTACATAACTTGGTAATAATTTTTCAAAACCCTCTTGAAACTCTTTGAAAAATCTTTCAATAACTTTTGCTCTTGCGTTGTATGGTCGGGCAAATACTGTTTCTATACCAAGTTTGGAATAAAGTCCATTAAAACCAAGTTCAGAGAAACCTTTATCATCAGTAAAATACTTTGCTCTAAATGCTCTGCTGTTATCTTGGTAAACGACTTTAGGAATCATGTCTAAATTAATAATGGAGTTTCTTAATGCACTTGCGATACATTGCGTATTTTCTTCAAGCATTATTTCGTAACCAACTAACGCCGTTGACTTCCAATCTAAAAAGCCAACAAGTGTTGCTCTTGTTGGTTTACCGGTAAAAGGATTTATTACTTGAAATGCAAGTTTATGGCCGTCGGCAACTAAAATATCTCCGACTTCTAACAAACTTGCATCTCGTTTGATATAAGGTTCAACTTTATCAGACAAGGCTTTTTCACCGTCTCGAGCCAAAATCCATTTATCATAATTATTATTCTTAAACCATTTTGCATATCTTCTAAAAGTAATATATGCAGGAATAAAAATTTGTCCTTGCTCTTTCAATTTATATTTGGTCAAAGCTGTTGCCTTACCTATTGAAATTCGATTAGGGTGCAACAACAAACTCATAAATATTTTGATTTCTTCATTTGTCAAAATCGTGCGATAATCATCTACTTTTGAATATTTGTATTGTGGAATTAAATTTGTATAATCCTCAGTTCCATTTAAAATTGTGTTCCAACGGTGCAAACTGCCTCTGCTTATTTTTCCTAAAACTTGAAAAAGATGAGAATTACTTGTATTATGTAAATTCACAAAATCATAGTCCGCTTGGAGTTTGTTTTCAGATTTTCTTCTAAATTCTTTCCATTGGTTTAGCAAATCTAATCTTGCTAACGCTATCTTCTTTTATTTTTCAGGAGTGAATTCTATCATGTGTTAATTCCTTTTTACTAGCACATCTATCACTCTTTATCTCAATTAAATCAACTCTTCGTCTCAATCTCAGAGACATTTCGACACATTAATATGTACCATCCCAACCCAAAATATCTTTTTGAATTTGTTGTATAAAATCTGGGGTAAAATCTTCTCTATACTTTTTATTATTAGAAAAATCAATTGAAGTAGAGATTTGTTCTTTTTTAGTTATAATTTTGATAATTTCTGCTAATGCACAAATTGAATGTTTATTTAAAACCCTTTTAATCCTTGTTTAAATAATATTTAAAAATCAATTACAATGACATTAATTACTCTTGTTTCAATAGAAGTCAAGTGTTTTCATCTCAATCTCAGAGATAATTTAATACATCTCAAATTATGAGAAAATTTTTCACTTGCACTAAATATGCATGGCTAAAGTGCAAATATATTGCTAACTTTCGGAGTTTGATTTTGAAATTGGTGTAATCGTAGTGCAGATAATGTATAAAAAAGTGCAGATAAAATCCAATTAGTGCAAGTGCATCTCATTCTATTAAAATAGCCATAAAAGGCTTTATATTTAGGCTTTAGCGTAAATGTATCTATCTCACACTTGCACTTTATTTACACCCCTGTTTTTCGACCTACGGGAGAAAATATGGGTGAAGATTCCTTTGCATTCCATTTTTAAACAACAAAACAGCCGATAAGGGGAATCGAACCCCTGACCTACTGATTACGAATCAGTTGCTCTACCATCTGAGCTATATCGGCAGTTTCCAAATCTATTTTATATCAACAAAATTAGCTTTCAACACTTCCTATGATTGCAAAGAATAGAAACGCTTTGATTGCAAAAATCAAACCTAAAATGAATAATATCAACCAAATTCTAACCCAATTTTGTTGCACTTCATTAAATTTTGCAGGGCTTTCCCATTCTTTTGATTGCCAAGCCCATTTGTTACCCATAAGGCCAAACCATACTGAAACCCCAATTGGGCCAATAATTGGAATTAAACAAGCTGGGAAATATAAAAGTGTAATATATTTTTTGTGCATAATACCCCAAATCCAATTTAGCAAAAATGCACCCCAGTTAAAGTGTCTTAGTTCTTTTGGTAAGGAGTTGGAATCTTCTGTAACCCATTCGCCACAAAATTTACATTTTTTTGCATCAGAATTTATCTCCGCTCCACAAAATTGACATACTTTTGTTTCTTCCATAATACCCTCTTCTTATTAACAAACTTCTTTAACAACAATGATAGTACTTTGAGAAAAACTTGTCAATCTAAACAAAAAAGACCTCGTAATATTAACAAGATCTTTTTTTGAACTTTATTTAATTTCTTATTACATCCTCTAATTCAAGCCCAAGATGTATTTATTCATATTTGCAGTGTAATTCATTGCACTATACATTGAATTTTGGGATTGCTGAATCGTCGAATATTCATCCTCTAAAGAAGACAATTCTGATTTATAGCCCTTTACTTCTTTTAAACTATCACCTCCTTTGGTTATAGATTCTAACTTCTTAGAAATCTTACTGAATATATCTGAAAGGGATTCTGATGACGATACAGAAACGCCAACTTGAGCCGCCAATGCTTTTGCTTTTGCTATCATCTCTGCTTCACTTGATGTTGCTTGTTGTGCATTGTTGGAATTTGCAGTTTTATGAACTTGCTCCAATTTTTGTTCAAGTTTAGTTATCAAAGCCTGTGCTTGAGCTTCCGAAGTAACAGTTGACGGTTCAATTCCAAGCCTTCTAAGTTTTCGAATTGTTTCTTCACTCAACCTTGAGCCAGACACACATCCGAAAAAACTATTATTTGCCGAAGATGTTACTCCTGATATTGGCATACTTTTTGAATCACCTTTCTACATATTTTCTTTTAATTATTTTTTTCTTAAAGTCAACAATATTGTTAACGGTTTGGGAAGAGAAAAACTTTATAAATTTAGACTTTGTTTTTACAAATATTTACAGATAATTTCTATGTTGTTTTAAGGATATGTTTTTTGTAATATAACCATGTAGTACTTTTGAAAAAAGGAGAGAACTAATGAAAAAATCAATTAAAGACCTTGGTGATATCAAGGGTAAAAGAGCGTTAGTAAGAGTTGACGTTAACGTTCCTTTAGACGAAAACAAAAACGTTACTGATGACACAAGAATTCAAGCAATTTTACCAACTGTAAACTTCTTAAAAGATAAAGGAGCTAAAATTATTTTAATGGCTCACTTAGGCAGACCAAAAGGTGAATGGAATATGGAATTTTCTCTAGAACCTGTTGCTAAATACTTAGCTAAAGTTTTAGGCGAAGATGTATTATTTGTAAAATCACCTGTTGGCGAAGGTGCAGATAAAGAATTAGAAGCACTTAAAGATGGTCAAGTTGCATTATTAGAAAACATTAGATTCTACAAAGCTGAAGAAGCTAAAGATGATGATATGACATTTGCAGAAGAACTTGCTAAATTAGGCGATTTCTATGTAAACGATGCTTTCGGTGCTGCTCACAGAAAACACACTTCAACTGCTAAAGTTGCTCATATTCTTAAACCAGCTGTTGCAGGTTTGTTGATGGAAAAAGAAATCAGATGCTTATCTCAAGCTCTTGATAACCCAACTCGTCCATTCACTGCTGTTGTAGGTGGTGCTAAAGTTTCTTCTAAAATCGGTGTTTTAGAAAACTTAATTGACAAAGTTGATAACCTAATTATCGGTGGTGGTATGGCTTACACATTCGTTAAAGCTAATGGTGGCAAAATTGGTAACTCAATTTGCGAAGATGACCAAATCGATACAGCTAAAGCAATCGAAAAGAAAGCTGCTGAAAAAGGCGTTAAACTTGTAATGGCAACAGACGTTTTGGCAGCTGACGATTTCTCTGGAAACGGAACAAACAAATTCACAGCTATCAACGAAATTCCAGATGGATTTGAAGGTGTTGATGCTGGCCCAGATTCAAGAAAAGCATTTGCAGAAGTTATTAAAGCTTCAAAAACAATCTTGATGAACGGACCTGTTGGTGCATTTGAAAACCCTAAATTTGCTGAAGGTACAAAAGCTGTTTTAGAAGCAATTGTTGAAGCTACTAAAAACGGTGCAGTATCTGTTATCGGTGGTGGAGATTCAGTTTCAGCAGCTAAAAAATTCTGCAAAGCTGAAGATTTCACTCACGTTTCAACAGGTGGTGGAGCTTCATTAGAATTCATCGAAGGTAAAGTATTACCAGGCGTTGCAGCTTTAGATGAAGCATAATTGAAGTATTAAATATTTCAAATTAAAACAGGCGGAATTGTTAAATTCCGCCTGTTTAATGAAGAAATATTAAGATATTATTACAAAAGTAGCAAAATATTTTATCCTAACATTTTAAGATTGCAGAACAATAATTTGAAAGGATTTTATATGAATGTAAATTTTACCCCAAACAACTCTACATCTTTTGGTATGGCTTTTACTCTGAAAAATGACAAAGCAGTCGTAGCAATCTCAAATGCTCTACACAAAAAACCTGCCGTTCAAGAAAAATTTATGAAAGATATTGCACCAACACTTATCAAATCTAAATCAGATATTATTGTAGATGGATATAACGTTACTGTAAAAAATGACCGAGCTGGTTTAAAATTTGATGTATTAGACGGCTTTGAAAACTTCCACCCAGAAACAGATGGAGCAAACATGATTGTACATACAAGAGATCAAAATTCTAGAGAGGGAATTCAATATATTACATTTGATAATCGACCTGATTATTATAATAAACGACAAGAATGGGCAAATCAAGATGGAGTTATACTAAGATTGGATATTGCTAAAGAATTATCGAAAAAATTAGATGGTCTAATGGCTGATGACGTTATTGGGAAATATAAAGACCAAGCCGCAATTGACGAAATTGCTCAAAATCTTCAAGATTATAAATCTTGGAGTGCATAGTTCTTAACTCCTAAACAACAGGACATTCTGCATTTATTAACCAATATATTTTAATTGACCGTGATATTATTTAATGTCATAATCATTTTATGAATTATATTTTTTACGCATTGATAGTCATTTCTATAATAATTGGGGCAATAAATGGGAAACTCCAAGATGTAGTAAATTCAATTATGTCTGGAGCAGAATTGTCTGTAAAAATTGCTTTTTCCCTTATTGGAATTATGGCGTTTTGGCTAGGAATAATGCGAATTGCTGAAAAGGCAGGGCTTATCAAAATTATTTCAAAAATATTAAAGCCTATTACAAAAATATTATTCGATGAGCTTCCTCCAGAATCACCTGCTATCGGAGATGTTGCAATGAATTTCACTGCAAATGCCTTCGGACTTGCAAATGCTGCAACTCCGTTTGGAATAAAAGCAATGGAAGAATTGAAAAAAGAAAATCTTGGACAAAACACAGCTTCAAACTCAATGTGCTTATTTTTAGGGATGAACACAGCAGGATTTCAACTCATTCCTACAACGGTTTTAGCTGTCCTTGTTGGAATTGGTTACAAAAACCCAACAGAAATAATTGCTCCGACATTTATCGTTACGCTGATTGCATTCACATCTGCAATTATTTTTGCAAAAATTGGGGCTAAAATATCTAAAAAAGTAGAAGAATTTAAGGAGGTAAAAAATGACTAAACTCCTTAACCTTATTTCGCTTTGGGCATTGCCAGTAATTTTATTAACAGTTCTAACATTAGGAATATTTAAAAAAGTTCCGATTTACGAAGAATTTACAGAAGGAGCTAAAGACGGCTTTAAAGTTTCTGTTAAAATTATTCCGTACCTTGTTGCAATTATTGTCGGAATTTCAATGTTAAGAGCAAGTGGAGCAATAGAAATGTTAGCAACATTTTTAGCTCCTATACTCACAAAATTTAATATTCCAGCAGATACTCTACCACTAATGATAGTTCGTTCATTATCTGGTTCTGGGGCTTTGGGAATTTTCTCAGATATTGCAAACAACTTAGGTCCAGAAGCCTATGCTACAAAACTTTCCGCAATTATGCTCGGAAGCAGTGAAACGACATTTTACGTTTTAGCGGTATATTTTGGAGCCGTTGGAATTTCAAAAATTCGATATGCACTTATTGTTGGACTTCTTGCAGATTTAGTAGGAATTATTGCCGCAATTTCGGTATGTAACCTGATGTTTGGATAGCATCCATCCAACTTTGAGTGTATTCTGTAATTTCGTTTTTCACAATTTCTCTAACTAATATTGCATAATTAATATTTATGCAATCTATTTTTTCAATCTCTTCAACTTGATATGCTCTGCTTCCGCAATTATGACAAAATCCTTCTTCTGGAACAACTTCTCCATCTCGAATTGTTGCCCTCTGTTTTACCCCACAACAAGAACATCTTGTTATATACCAATGATTTTCAACAAGTTCGCCACAATCTGGACAATAACCAATATCATCCTCTATTGGAACTTTTGGATGTGTACATTTTTTGTTTAAATTAAATAAATCACTCCATTTCATACTATTTGTATAATTATCAAATTGAAAAAGTCAATTACTAACTAAACAAAGAGGAGTAATTCTAAATGAACTACTCCTCTACGACTTTTTTATTTAAGCTTTTATTTATCGTAAATATTTAAAATACAAATAAACTGAACTTAAAAGAAGTGAAATAAACGTAACCAATGCACCATATTTCATAAATCTCAAGAAGGAAATCTTGTGACCTTTTGAAGAAGCTGTTTCACTAACGATAACATTTGCAGCAGCACCAATAATTGTTAAGTTTCCACCTAAACATGCACCCAAAGACAATGCCCACCACAAAGCGTGTGTTGCCCCAGTAATCGCATTTGGATTTGTAGGACTAACAAGCTCTTCAATCAAAGGAGCCATTGTTGCTGTATAAGGGATATTATCAATAATTCCTGATAAAATACCAGAAGCCCAAAGAATAATCATTGTTGCTGCATTCAAGCTTCCATGAGTTAAAACAATCAATTGATCAGCCAAATATTTAATACCACCATTAGCCTCAAATCCACCAATGATAATAAATAATCCTACAAAAAAGAAAATGGTTAACCACTCAACATCTCTATATATTTCTTTTGGTTTTTCAAATAGCAACAAGAATGATGCACCAGAAACAGCAAAAACATAAGCTGAAACATGTGTAATGTCATGAGTTACAAAACCTAAAATTACTAGAGCTAAAGTAACAACAGATCTAATCATTAATGCTTTATTTGTAATAGTTTTTGAATTATCTAAATTCGCAACGTGTTCCATTTTTTCTGGAGTTGCCTTTAATCCCTTACGGAACAAGAAAATCAAAAGGCTAACTGCAATTAAGAAAATAATAACAACAATTGGAGTAAGCTCAACAACAAAATTCATAAAGCTCAAGCCTGCACGAGTACCAATGATGATATTTGGAGGATCGCCAATCAAAGTTGCTGTACCTCCAATATTAGAAGCCAAAACTTCCGTAATCAAAAATGGAACTGGATCCGTATCAAATTCTTTTGCAATAACAAAAGTGATAGGCATCATAAGAACAACGGTTGTAACGTTATCTAAAAATGCAGATGCCACGGCTGTAAATGCAGCTAAAGCAAAAAGAACTGTCTTTGGATGTCCTTTGGTCGCTTTTAACAAATTCAAAGCCATCCATTTGAAAACACCACTTCGACTAGCAATATTCACAATAATCATCATCCCGATAAGCAAAAAGATAACTTCAAAATCAACATACTCAAAAACCCCTTTTACATTACTTTGAAGGTTCAAAGACAATGGGATTAAACCTAAAAGCATTGTCAAAGATGCCCCAACTAATGCAACTACGGATTTTTGAATTTTCTCACTCGCAATGAAAATATAAGAAACTAATAAAATTAGCCCCGAAATTAACATTCCATGAGATTGGATAAAATTTAACATACTATAATTCCTTTTTCATTGTAATCAAGTATATTATAGCATAAACAAAGGCTACCAAGGATAATCGTGAGGAACTCTCCAATTGTTTTCTTGTAACAATTTTGCACAAAAACCAACACGGTTAGATGCGTTTTTAGAACATCCATATTTTCTATTATTGATTAGGTCCCTGTGAGTTCCATCCCAAGTGTATGTAAATGGCACAATATAATTTTTATCGGTTCTTGAAGATTTATCCCCAATAGTACTAATTTTTCCCATCTGAAATTCAAAGAATTTCTTGTTATCTTTATAAAAATTAGGTTTATCTAAATCGGAATAATTAGTCAAATAGAAAAATGCAACTGTTGTTTCTTGACGGCAAAGCATAAACGCCCCACCATCAGACAAAGCGACAGCCAAAGAATTTTCATGAGCTGGGATATATACCTTTTTATAGGAACTAGCTTTCAAATATGGTGCAAAATATTGGTTAAAATAATTTACATTAGATGTATAGTGAAAAGCTTTTTCTGGCAAATCCCAAGATTCTGGTTCGCCATTATCAACCATTGATAAACGAACAGCTTGATTTATCATTGAATAAAACTTTTCAACTTTAACGGCTGTTGCATTCTTTTGGTAGCTAGTTATCAACCCTGGAATCGTTATTGCCGCAACAACTCCGATAATTCCAATTGTTATTAGAACTTCCGCAAGAGTAAAAGCAGCTTTTTTCATGTTTTTCTCCTATATTTTGTGCATTAACAAGGCATAAATATCATTAAATACGACCAAAACCATAAAAATAATTAACAAAATAAAGAAAAATGAACTTACTTTATTTATTGTTTCTTCATCAACAGGTTTACCTCTCAATTGTTCAATCAACAAGAACATGAAGTGTCCACCATCTAAAGCTGGAATTGGTAAGAAGTTTACTAACGCCAAATCAAGAGATATCATCGCAGTTAACAATAATCCTGAGAAAAATCCGCTATTAGAAATAACATCTCCGCCAACTTTTGTGATAACAACAATTCCATGCAAATCCTTCATTGGGATTTTTCCAGAGAATAATTGCCATAAACCATAAACTAAAATATATGTTTGATTCCACATATATTGGAAACTTCCAGTAATTGCTGAAGAGAAATTTTTAGTAGGGACAAGATCTTGGCGAGGTTCCAATGCAATTCCAATCAAGCCTTTTTTACTTGGGTAAATTGGTTTTAAATCTACCGTTTTCCCATCTCTCAAAACTGTAATATTTACAGGTCTATAATTATCAGAAATCGCATATGCAACATCTTCTAATGTAGAATTTCCATCTGCCACATAAATATTTGTTTCTTTTAAAGAATCTCTAAGTTTTACTTGTTGCTCGCTTAAAGAAACTTGAGAATCTCTATATAATTTATAACCTTTCAAAGTTTTGTCATCAATTTTTAATTGAGGTTCAGATTGTACAAGAGGTAATTTAACTTCAGAAGAAGCATCAATTGCACCATCTTCTTTTAAACTAGGGTTTAATTTTTTCAATTTATCTAAATTTGTTTTAACAAATTCTTCATCTACTTTACCGTCATAAGGTTTACTATTTTGAGCATAAAGAGTCAACGCATAACTAGATTTTATATCAGAACCATTAATTTTAATAATTTTATCTCCAGCTTGCATTCCACTATCCCAAACAGATGCACCTTTTTCTGCGGCAATTTTATTCACATAAACTTGATAATTTTCTGATGGTAATTTTCCCCAAACTAAAGAAGTTATAAATACAAGGAAAAATGCAGTGATAATATTAGCAATTACACCCGCAGAAATTACAACCATTCTTTGCCAAACAGGTCTATTTATAAATCTATCTTCAGAATCCGCTGGCAACTTAGAATCCTTGTCATCATCAGGGAATGATACATAACCCCCAAGTAAAAAAGCGTGAATTAAAACTTCCACATCTCCAATTTGTTTACTCCACAATGTTGGACCAATTGGCAAACCAAAACCAAACTTGGAAACCTTAATTTTGAACATTCTTGCAGCCAAAAAGTGTCCAGCCTCATGAACTAAAACCAAGAAACTCAAGAGTAAAATCATTATAATAATTGACATAAAAAGTTCTCCAATAAATAAAGTTGTAAAATAGAGGAATACCCTCCAAAAAGGGAATTCCTCATACTAATTATTTAAATTGTTTTAAAAATCTAACGTCGTTGTTGAAGAATAATCTGATATCGTCAACAGCATATTTTAGCATTGCAAGTCTTTCCACACCCATACCAAACGCAAAGCCAGAATAAACGTCAGGGTCAATTCCAACACCACGCAATACGTTAGGGTCAACCATACCAGCACCTAAAACTTCTAACCAACCTGTACCAGAACAAGTTCTGCAACCTTTACCGCTACACATAATACATTGAACATCAACTTCTGCTGAAGGTTCTGTAAATGGGAAGAAACTGCTTCTGAAACGAGTTGGGCGACTTTCACCAAAATAAATTCTTATAAATTCGTTTAAAACACCTTTCAAATCACCAAATGTAATATTTTTATCAACATATAATCCTTCAATTTGATGGAAGAAATTATTTTTTCTAGAATTGATATTTTCATTTCTATAAACTCTTCCAGGTGCGATAATTCTTATTGGAGGGTTTTTACCTTCCATTGCGTGAATTTGAGCTCCAGAGGTTTGACTTCTTAAAACAACATTTTCAGCAACGTTTGTATAGAATGTATCCTGCATATCACGAGCTGGGTGATCCTTTGGAACATTCAACATATCAAAGTTATAATATTCTGTTTCAACTTCAGGAGCAAATTCATCTGGAACAACTGAAAAACCTAAGCTTTGAAAAATTGAACAAATTTCATTTGTTGTTGAAGTCAAAGGATGAACGTGACCACGTGGAACATATTGTCCAGGAAGAGTTACATCAATTTTTTCTTTTTGTAATTTTTCGTTCAATTCTTTTTCGTAGAACAATTTGAATTTATCTTTGATTGAAGATTCTAATTTTTGAGTAATTTCGTTTGCCAAAGAACCAACAATCTTTTTATCCTCCACAGATAAATCCTTCAAACCTTTTTTAATTTCGTTAAATTCACCTTTACGGCTCAAGTATTTGAATTTAATATCTTCTAAGTCTTTTACACTAGAAGCATTTTCAATATCAGTTGTAGCTTCTGCGTATATTTTTTCTAATTGTTCTTTCATTTTTATACCTCTATATATTTAAAATTTCATTATATTTTTTTTCAAAGCCTATTGAAGTTGATGCCCCATGTCCAGGAAAAACTTTTGTATCGTCAGGGAGTGAAAATAAAATATCTTTCACGCTATGAGATAACTTTTTAAAATCCCCTCCAGGTAAATCAGAACGTCCAACACTTTTTTGAAACAATGTATCCCCAGAAAAAAGTTTATCACCAACAAGATAACTCATTCCTCCTTCTGTATGCCCAGCAGTTGCAATAGCCTTTATTGTATTATTTCCAAAAACAAATTCATCACCATCTTTTACGTAATGATTTATTGTTTTTATCTCTGGAGCATGCAAACCAGTGAACATAAAAATCATATTTGGAGTTATTTTTACCTGCTCAATATCATCTTGAGAAACGTAAGCATCTACTCCAAATTGTTCTTTGAATACATCTACACCCATAATATGGTCAAAATGTCCATGAGTTAACAAAATATATTTCAACTTTATGCCTAATGATTTGATTTCTTCTAGCAATTCTTTTCTCGCATCAGAGCAATCAATCATTACAGCTTCTTTTGATTCTTCATCAATAAGCAGATAATTATTTGCATCAATTGGACCTTCAACAAAAGTTTTTAAAATCATAAACTTGTTACCTCTTATTCTTTCACAAGTTCAAAAATTTTCTTACAAGTTGAGAACAATTTTTTAGCATCTTTAAGGGCAATCATATTTGGGCCATCGCATAATGCTTTTTCTGGGTCTGGATGAACCTCAAAGAACAAAACATTTGCTCCAACAGCCATAGCAGCTTTTGCAAGATATGGAACAAATCTTCTATCTCCACCAGAGCTTGAACCATTAGCTCCAGGAAGTTGAACACTATGAGTAGCATCAAATACAACTGGATAACCAAATGATTGCATAATAGGAATTCCACGGAAATCTACAACCAAATTGTTATAACCAAAAGAAGTTCCTCTATCAGTCAACATAATATTTGTATTGCCAGAATCCTCAACTTTTTTAATCAAACTTTTCATTTGATCTGGAGCTAAGAATTGACCTTTTTTGATATTAATAATTTTCCCTGTTTTTGCAGCAGCAACAAGCAAATCAGTTTGACGACATAAAAATGCAGGAATTTGCAAAATATCCGCAACTTGAGCTACAACATGAGCTTGGTCTGGAGTGTGAATATCAGTTACAATCGGAAGATTATATTTATCTTTCACATTTTGAAGCATTTCAAGCCCTTTCTCTAAACCTGGACCTCTAAATGAAGTGATAGAGGAACGATTCGCCTTGTCAAAAGATGACTTGAACACATAATTTATACCCAATTCTTGAGTAATTTCTTTTAAACCTGCTGCGGTTTCATCTAAAATTTCTTGGCTTTCAATAGCACAAGGACCAGCTAAGATAGTAAGCTTATCTGAGCCGATTTCAAAATCCTTTAATTTAATTCTCTTAATATTTTCCATCATACCCAAATTATATGAAAAATATAGCAAAATTACAAGGGAATTGGAAAGATTGAAAAAAGGCAAAAACTTTGATAAAATAAGATTTATGGAAAGAGAAACTTGGTACAATAAAAAAATTCCAATAAAATACATATTTATTGCTTTTATTCTGATATTTTCTAGTTCAATATTTCTGCCAAGACCAGAATTATCTTGTTCTAAAGCCGATAATATTTGCAATTATTATTTTGTAAATTTTCGAGGAGAAAAAGAAATAGAACAAACATTTAAAATTTCCGACATTGATACATATGAAATCACATGCGATACAAGCAGAAGAAGTATGGCAACATTTTCTCCAATTATATCCCTAAAAAATGGAGAAGAAATTGATTTATATTTTAGAACATATAGCTTTACAAGAGCAGACAATATTGTCCAAAATATCCTCACTCTTGATAATTATCAAATTAAAAGATCTTTTTGGAAAAACATATTTGGAGGATATTAAACCTAATCAACTATCACTCTTGCAGGGAAGTTATTTTTTAACAAGTTATTTGCAGCTTGTTGAGCCTTTTCTCTTGAAGAATATGAACCAACTTGCAAAGTATAATAACCGCCCAAGTTTTTAACAACTGGTGATACCCCTACCCCCGCATCTTGAATAATTGATTTTGCAACTTCTGCTTGTTTTTCTGTTGCATAATAACCAACAACAACTTTTGCGTTAACAATTTGTGCAGGTTGTGGAGTTGCTTGAATTTTCTTTTCTTGTGGAGCTGGAGCAGAAACCGCATTTTTGTGATTATCTACCGTTTGAGGTTTTGCATCTTGTTTTTGTTGTTCAGCTTTTTGAGCATTCATTAAGTCAGCCATTTCAGCTTCTATTTGTCCTGTTGTTTTTCTTTTGTGATTTGGAAGAACAACTTTTTCATCAAGCTCTGGAGAAAACATATCATTATCTCCAACTTTTTTACCATCATCTTCCGACTTGATATGTTTTAATCTATCATCAATTACTGAATTATTTATTTCTTCATCGCTATCTGAAATTGCAGAAGATGCAACATTTTCGTTTTCATTCGTAATAGCAACGTCAACATTTGGTGATAATATTTTGGCAAAACCCAAGATTATCAACACCCCAACAATAAAGACAGAAACAAAAATCGTCAAATCTTTATTTGGAGATTTTTTAACCTTTCTTTTGTAATCACTATAAGTAAAATGTGATGTGTTTTCGTATCTATCAGTATCTTTTAACATTAAACACCTCTGACTTTTGTACTTGCCAAAACAATATCATCAAGTTCTTCACTATAATTTTTCATAACTTCAACGGCAAATTCTTTTACATCTTTTATGCCTAAATCACTCTCCAAACCAGAAACAGGAATTGGAGCTCCATCTGACAAAATATTTACGCCAGTATGAATTAAAATCGAAGTTAAAGACTTTGTAGCAATAGAAACAGACAATTTTTTATCATTTACAAAAATATCATCACCATTTCTACGTGCCTTGAACCCTCTCTTTTCAAGAGCTTCTTTTATACAAGTAACCAACAATCTTTGTCTTAACACCCCTTCAACAAGGTTTACATTAAACTGTTCAGTGATAAAACTAAGCATGTATTTACTGTAAATAGGTTCATTATTTATGACGTCTTCAATATCAACCATTTCAGTCAATTTAACTTCGCATTCTCCACAGAAAGCGACGATTGCATCCCCTTGAATTTTAAAATTCTTATAAATCCAATGTGGAGCTAACTGTGACCCGATATATTTAATTTCGTCATCAATAAATAATGTTTTCATCCCTTTATCCAAATAATATTTTCATATAGTGTGTATCGCCATTTGCAAGAAGAGCATGCTTCAATCTTGTACACGACTCACATATCCCGCAATGTTTCTCTCCACCTTGATAACAGCTCCTTACAAGTTCTAAAGGAATACCATGTTTCAAGGCTAACATGACTATATCATTCTTATCAGAATTTATCAAGGGTGCAACAACTTTCGGATGTTTTTGAGTCGAATATTCAAATTCTTTATTCACAGAATCGATAAATTCTTGAGTATTATCTGGGAAAGTTTGACCTTCTTCTTTATTCGCTCCAATCAAAATATAATCAATATCCTCAGAATCAGCAAAACTACCCGCAATATTTAAAAATAAACCGTTTCGATTAGGTACCCAAACCAACTTTGCAGAATTTTCAGGATTATCGAGTTCTTTTCCTGTTGGAACATCCTTTTCTGAACACAAAGCAGTTTTTGTTATTTCAGAAAGCCAATCCAATTTTATAACCTTATGTTCAATTCCATAATATTCACAAATTTTACGGGAAGTTTCTATTTCTTGAATAGCGGATTTTTGACCATAATCAAAAATTAAAGCAAGAGAAATATTTAACTCTTCTTTTTTTAACCCCAAACTAACAAGAGAATCCAATCCACCAGATAATAAAATTGCTGATTTTACCATAATTTATATTTCACTTTCTGTTTCATATTCATCAATCATCTCAACAGCTTCCATTTTCAAAGCATCGGAATATTTAGGAGAATTGACAACCGCATCTAAAATACTTCTATCTGACATATTGTAAAGAGCAATCAACGCATTCTTTTTAACCTCTTCATCAGAATCGTTATCCAAAACCTCTTTAATTGTATCGAACGCTTTTGGATTATCAGAATCCATAAGAGCTTCAATTGCATTAATTCTAACTTGAGAAGATTCATCAGATAAAGAATTTTTCAAAGCTCTAAAAACTCTTTCATTATCTCCAAAGCCCATCTTCATAAGAGCTTCAATCGCACGCTCTTTTAGGAACGAAAACTTATCCATTATACCCTGTTTTGTTTCAATAATACTAACAATTGGGTCTAACGCCCTTGTATCACCTAATAAACCTAACGCTGAAACTGCCGATTCTCGAAGATAAATAGATTTTTCTTCTTCATCTTTCATAACTTCAATCAACGGTGCAACTGCATACTTGTCGCCAATTCTTCCGAGTGCATCTGCACAAGCAAGTCTAACCTTGTAATTTTCATTTTTATTATTCAAACAATATAATAAAGAAGATACTGCATTTGTATTTTTTTGATTTGCTATGGCTTTTGCACACATTGCACGAACATTATTGTACTTTTCTTTTTGATTCAAATCTAAAGAATCACCATTCCTAAATAACAAAATATCAACAAGTGGTTCTAAACTCGAGGAATCTCTATACATATCAACACAACGAATCAAATGCATAATTATATCTGGTTCTTGAGCCTTTGAAAGCATATAATTATAAATCAAAATTAAATTTGATTGAGAATATTCATTTTTTAGATTATCTATATTTGAAATAACAAAATCAATGTCGTTGTTAGAATTCAAACCACATTGTTCTGCTATTAACTTATAATCAAGACCGTTATTACTCAATGAGCTTCCTCTTTAAACTCAAAGATATATCAAAAACAGTATTTTATCAAGAAATTTACAATCTATCTCAAACTTTCTGGTACTGCCATAGGTATAGGAGCCGTTTTTGTTCCAGAAGATTTCGTTTGAGGAACAGGTGCAGCTTGAGGTTTTGATTGTTTAGTAGAATCTGATGAAGCCTCTTTTGCAGCATTAAGAGTTTTTTGAGGAATTTCTGGAGTAGCTGGAGCTTCTACATTTTTAGACCCTTCAGTATTTTCTACTGCTTTTCCTTCGTTTTTCGGATTTTCATCATCTCCAATAACCTTTGCTTTTGTAAACGATGCACTGTAATTTGAAAGTTCAATTACAGGATAATCGAAATCCTTTGCACCATAATCACGAGTCGCAACAGTCATAATATCTTTCCAAATTCTTGCTGGAATTGTACCACCATACAATCCACTGATTTTCTTGTTGTTATCATCTCCAACCCATACCCCTGTAACAATATCAGGAGTATAACCAACAAAATAAGCATCCTTGTTATCATCAGTTGTACCAGTTTTACCAGCCGCAGGTTTACCAATATTTGCAGCCGTACCAGTACCAGACAAGATAACTGTTTTTAGCATTGCAGTCATTTCAGCAGCAGTCTTTAAACTCAACTGGTGAGAAGATTTTGTTTTTGGGGCTCTATACAAAACTCTTCCTCTTGAATCTTCAATTCTTTCAATTGCATAAGGCTGAACAATATAACCACCATTTGCAAAAGCTCCATACGCTCTTACAAATTCAAACATTTTTACACCATTTGAACCAAGAGAAATAGTGTAATCATATTCAAGCGGAGTAGATATTCCCAAAACTCTTGCTAATTGAATTACAGAACGAATACCAACTTCTTGAATCATTCTTGCAGCACATACGTTTGAAGATATCATCAATGCTTTATATACAGGAATTTTACCTCTATATCTATGACTAGAGTTATGAGGAGACCAATTACCAATAGTAATAGGGCTATCATCAACTATATCATTCGGAGTTATACCTTTTTCCATTGCAGCAGCATATACAATCGGTTTGAACGCAGACCCTGGAGCTCTTACAGATTGAGTAACACGGTCATACTGAGTTTCGCCATAATTTTTACCACCAGCAAATACTAAAATTCTGCCATCTATTGGGCTGAATGAAAATACTGCAGCTTGTTGAGAAGGTTTAGTCAATCCCCAAGCTCTCATATTTTTCAAAATAGATTCATTTGCTGCTTCTTGCGCTTTAGAATCCAAAGTTGTTACAACTTTATAACCACCATGGATAATATCTGTTTCTTCAAAGCCCAATTTTTCCATTTCTTTTACGACATAATCGCTGAAATATGGAGCTTTATTAGTTGTATAAAGTTGAGGAACAGAACTCAAATGTAAAGGAGCATCAATCGCTTTTTTATACTCATCCTCTGTTATATATTTCATAGTTAGCATTCTTTTAAGAACTTGATTACGTCTTTTGATTGCTAAATCTTTGTTGTTGTATGGGTTATAAACAGATGGAGCTTGTGGCAAACCAGCAATCATTGCAAGCTCTGGCAAAGTCAATTGATTTAGCTTTTTATTGAAATAAATTTTTGAAGCCGCTGAAACACCATACGCTCCAGAACCCAAGTAAACATTGTTCAAATACATTTCCAAAATTTGGTCTTTTGAAATTGTTTTTTCAATTCTTGCAGAAATTTCTAATTCTTTAATTTTTCTTGTAAATGTTCTTTCATTAGACAAGAACAAAATTCTAGACAACTGTTGAGTCAATGTACTAGCACCTTGAACAGTACGTCTTGCTATCACGTTTTGAATAGAAGATCTGACAATACCTAAAAGGTCGTAGCCGTGATGTTTGTAGAAATTCTTATCCTCAGTAGCAATCAACGCATTTTTCAATTGATCTGGAACATCCTTCAAATCAATTTTGTCGTATGTGTATGCTGTGAATGTTTTGATTACTTCACCATCTTCAGAATAAAATTTAGTTACAATATTTGGTTTAAAATCTTCAAGATTTTCAATTGGTGGAAGAGAAGATAAATACAAATTTAGGGATACAAGACACGCCAATGATAATGCTGTCGTAGATAACACAAACATTTTCAAATTATTGAAAAACTTATTCTCTTTTTTTCTTGAAACATTTTCTCTCGCAATATCTCTTGCTGCTCTTTGTCTTTTATATCTTTCGTACGAATTTGACATGACACTCTCCAATTCTAAACTACTACATTATACCATCAAATTATATATGGCAAATTCGTTACATTACATTATAATCAGATTGAATTTTAAACATGTTTAATATACATTGAAAGAGCGTGATTTAAACTGGAGAAAAAATTATGTACAATGTAGCAATTATCGGTGCAGGTCCTGCTGGAATCTTTGCAGCACTAGAAATTATGAAGTTAAAACCAGATTGGAAAGTAGTTCTAATCGAAAAAGGACAACGAATTGAAAAAAGAAAATGTCCTATTCGTGAAGGTTCACCAAAATGTGTAAACTGCAAACGTTGTGGTTTGCTATGCGGATGGGGCGGAGCTGGAGCTTTTTCTGATGGGAAATTAACTCTTACACCAGATGTTGGCGGTCACCTTGTTGACTACATGACAAGAAAACAAGCAGAAGATTTAATCGGCTATGCTGATGAATTATATTTAAAATATGGTGCAACAGAAGAAGTTTTCGGAACAGATAGAAAAGTTTTTGAAGAAATTGAACACCAAGCAGTTTTAGCAGAATTGAAACTTGTTCATTCTCCTGTAAGACACTTAGGAACAGAAAGAAGTTTAGATGTTCTTAAAAATATGCAAGATTATTTGGATGAAAGAATCACTATCCTAAATAATGTTTCAGCAAAGTCTTTAATAGTTGAATGCGAACAAGTAAAAGGGATTGAACTTGATAACGGAGAAGTAATTTCCGCAGAATATACAATCATCGCTCCAGGTAGAGAAGGTGCAGATTGGTTAACCCACGAATTTGCAAAACATAAAATTGGTATGGTTAACAACGCTGTTGACGTCGGAGTTAGGGTAGAACTTCCAGCTCCAGTATTTGAACCTTTGACTTCAAAATTATACGAATCTAAATTAATCTACCACTCTCCAACTTTCGGAGATGAAGTTAGAACATTCTGTATGAATCCAAACGGAGAAGTTGTTCAAGAAAATTATAGCGGAATTGCAACAGTAAACGGCCATAGTTACGCAAATTACAAAACTCCAAACACAAACTTTGCACTTTTAGTAAGTGAAAAATTCACTGAACCGTTCAAAGAACCTATTCAATATGGTCAACATATTGCAAGACTTGCAAATATGTTAGGCGGAGGAATCTTAGTTCAAAGATTTGGTGATTTGTTAGAAGGAAGACGTTCTACTCCAGAAAGAATTGCTTCAAGTGTTATCACTCCAACTCTTACTTGCGCAACACCTGGGGATTTGAGCCTTGTTATCCCTTATAGACAAATGACAAGTATTATCGAAATGCTTAAAGCTTTGGATAAAATTGCTCCTGGAACAGCTTCAAGATATACCCTTCTTTATGGTATTGAAGTTAAATTCTACTCTGCAAGAGTAAAATTAACTCAACAACTTGAAACTGAAGGCGTTAAAAACCTATTCACCATTGGTGATGGTGCTGGGGTAACAAGAGGCTTACTTCAAGCTTCAGCATCTGGGGTTTACGTAGCAAGAACAATTTGTGAAAGATAATTAGTTATGTATTAAAAGCTCCATCAAAAAGATGGAGCTTTTTTCAAAAAAAAGAAATAGTATTATATTAATATGAAGAGAAATGCCTTTACACTTGCAGAAGTTTTAATAACACTAGGTATAATTGGAGTTGTTGCCGCAATAACAATTCCTGGATTAGCAACAAAAATCCAAAGAAGGCAATTAGAAACCCAAGTAAAAGCCGACTTTGCAATAATTCAACAAGCCATAAGAGCATCCCAAGCAGACGATATTTCTTATGATATGGTTATTCAAGATGGGAATGATGCAAGCATAAAAGAATGGTTTGAAACCTATTTAACCCAACACCTCAAAGTTGAACAAGTTTGCTACAATAAACCAGGATGTTGGCACAAGATGGGAGAAGTCAAAAATCTTTTAGGACAACCACCGAGATACGAAAATGCCAATGGAATTGGGGGAAACATTGTAACATTCAGAATTGCAAACGGCTCAATGTTCAATGTTGATGGGAATAGTGCAGCAGATATGGAGTCTTTTGGGATTACAACAGATAGCGACGGATTAACATTCTATTTTGATGCAAATGGAGATAAAAAACCAAATAGAATGGGGAAAGATATTTTTATCATGGTTTGGAACGAAGAAGGCTTAGTCCCAGCTGGTCATAATAAAACCCAAGCAGAAGTAAATACAAACTGCTTAAGAGGAGATGGTTATTACTGTTTGCAAATGATTGCATCAAACAGTTGGACAATCCCAGATTCACTTTGGAAGAGAAAATAAGTTCATAAGAAAATAAATGTTATTGAACTTATTCCCTTATTTCCTTCTTCCTTATTACCTTATAAACAACTTATAGACTTATCCACTTTTCTACAAATTCTCAATAATTTTTTGAGTAAATTCTGTCGTAGAAAGATTTCCTCCAAGGTCAGATGTACAGAAACCATCTGAAAGAGTTTTGAATAAAGCCTTTTCTATACGATCTGCATAATTTTTTTCACCAATATACTTTAACATCTCAACAGCGGATAAAAGTAAGGCTGTTGGATTGGCTTTATTTTGACCTTTGATATCAGGAGCAGAACCATGAACTGGTTCAAACACCGCACAATCTAAACCAATATTCGCACCTTGAGCGACCCCAAGACCACCAATTAATCCTGCTGTCAAATCAGAGACAATATCACCATATAAATTAGGTAAAACAAGAACATCAAATCTTGTCGGGTATTGAACTAATTGCATGCAAAGATTATCAACTAAAATTTCTCTTGGTTTAATTTGTGGATAATTTTGGGCTACATTTCTAAATGACTCCAAAAACAATCCATCTGACAATTTCATAATATTTGCTTTTGTAACACAACAAACTTCATGCCTGTTATTTTTTACAGCATAATCAAATGCGAACTTACAAATTCTTTCGGAAGCTTTTCTTGTAATAATTTTGATACTATGGGCAGTATCATTATCTATTTGTTCTTCTACCCCTGCATACAAATCCTCAGTATTTTCTCTAACTACTACCAAATCTACATTTTCAAATCTTGTTTTTACTGCGGGTAAATTTTTGCACGGTCTTAAATTTGCAAATAAATCCAAATCTTTGCGAAGTTGAACATTTACAGAACGAAAACCTTTTCCAATTGGGGTTGTAACTGGAGCTTTCAAAGCAACTTTATTTTCTTTCACAGAATCGAGAACTCGTTTTGGCAATGGAGTTCCCTCTTTTTCAATCACATCTGCCCCCGCAGTTTGAATATCCCAATCAATCTCCAAACCAGAAGCTTTAATAATACTCATCACACTTTGAGAAATTTCAGGACCAATACCATCACCATTAATTAACGTAATTCTGTGCATAATAAAAACCTCCATTTTGATAGCTTGATTATACTATAAAGTGGAGGGAATAAAAATTGTAGGGGAAAAATTAAAATAATATAGGTTTTGAAAAAACTTGTTTATGAGAATACTTTGAAAGATCTTTCAATATTCTTGTTCATAGCACTTTGAACTGATTCATATTCTGTTTGAAGGGCAGAATGTTCAGTTTCTAAAATTTTGATTTTATTTTGATATTTTTGATCTTTATCACTAATTTCTTTAGTTTTACGTTCATATTCAGCTTCAGCTCTTGCAATTGCTTGGTCATCATCACTTTGAGTAAGGTCTGAACATGAAGTATAAATTGTTGAATTCCAGCTAATACCTGTTAGATTTGTAACTGTTGGATCAGCATCATTAATTTTTGATGAAGGATTTTCAGTTGAAGCAAGTTCAACTGTTACTGCTCCTTGCAATATAGCATCTTGTAACCAAGTTGTGCTTGATAACAATTTTGGATCAATTTTGGAATAATTTTGACCTAATTCACCTTGTTTAGTTTTATCAGTAGATGAACCATTCAATCTATACCACAAGTTTGTGTACCATTGAGCTTTTGCTTTGTCATCATACTCATACAAATCTTCCATATTTGTACCGTAATCAGCAGCTTCAGCATTAAATTCTGCAATTACAGTGTCGTATTTTTCCATATCTTTGCAGACATCAGAAACTTTGTTAAAGTCATAACTATATGACATTTCAGCGCTACCATCTTCATTAGTGTTTGCAATGTAACCTTTGTATGCATAAGAAGCACGTGAAGATAACCAATTATCTTTTGTAATACAAGAAGTATATTTTGCTTTAGCATTAGATGTGATAGTCAAATAAGTACTCATATCAACATCTAAACCGTTTGCAGATTTTTCTTGAGCTTCAGTATAATCTGCCATAGCTTTAGCATAAGCATCACTTGCAGCAGATTTTTCATTTGCCCATTGTTGGTCAGAAGAAATAAAGTTTCCAGAATTTATAGTTTTATCTTTAAAAGTATATTTTCTATTGCCTTTATCGTCATCTCCTGCATAGGTATATTTATTACCATCTTTATCTTTGTAAGATATGATGTTTTTATCTTTATCATATTCAGGTGCAGTGTACATAAAGCCTGTTGTTTCATCATAAATAGCTTCACTGTATTTAGCTTTTTCTGCATCCCAAGCTTCTTTAACAGCTTTAAACTCTTCACTTTGAAGTTTGTTGTAATTTGCTTCCAAAGTTTTAGATTTCCATTGTTTTTTCAAGCCATATGATTGAAGAAATTCATCAAGATTGTTTGCATTTTTGAATTTTTCTGAATCTTCGCCAGAAATAAGAGCTTGTCCAGTAGCATTAGCAATAATATATTGATTTTTCATCTCGCCATATTGATACATTGCTCCAACGGACAATTTTTGACAATTTTGATTACCTTTTGCATCATAAGTAACATATTGAAGCTGTTGAGTATTCAAAGCGGCAATATATGCAGAGCTTGCTTCCTCTGATTGAGTTGACAATCTCATCTTAGCATTTGAAATCTGCTGAGATTCATATTCATTTGATGTCAATCGAGCTGTTATTGCTAATAAACGCCCTTGTCCTGCTGACATTCCCATTGCCGATTTGTTCCTTTCATAACTTTATAATTATTCTATTTATCGGCATTGATAAGAGAATACTTTAATAATTTTACTCATTTGTAAAGATATGTAACAAAACGCATATATTTTGAATATAAAAAGTCAATAATTTTTTAAACGAAGTTTTTATATATATGTAAGAGATAAATAAAGAAAAAGAAAAGTTTAAGTAAGATTTAAGATTTAAGAGAGGATTTAAGATATGGCTACTGTGCTATTATTTTCTGATGCCGTTACATCTGCATATAAAGATACTTCAAAAGCATTAAACGAAGTTGAACTAAATGATAGAAAAGTTGTTAAAAAGACGTTAGCTCAAATTATGAAACAATCTTTCTTCCACGGAGCAAACAGATTTGGAACAAACTTTATTGCATAAAAAACACAAGGAATTAGGAATAACGAATTAAGAATCGTTGGAATTTAGGAAAAAAGGAAACACATTAATTTAAGGAATTAGGACAAATTTTAAAAAGACCCGCAAGGGTCATTTTTTTTGCAAAAAATCAATTTAAAAATCTGTTACATTTTGGCAATTTTAAAATTTACGACCTTTTACTTATTTGAAAGGACAAAAAACATGGCAGATGTTAGCTTTACATCCAGAATAAGACCCGTGTCGTGCAAAGATTTCAATAATATCGTTTCTGTAATTCCTAGAAACAAATTTGTTAGCCATCCATGGCTCATTGAAGATAGCAAAATGGGGCAAAATGTGTTTACAACAAATATTTGCGATTGCACCTCATGTTTAATTTCAAATGGGCAAGAAGCACTGTTGATGCACCTTTCTCCAATACAAGAATCAAACCATTTTTTCAGCAATGTTTTAATTTATTTAAGAAATCATCTTGATTTGAAAGATGAAAATCTTCAAGCTATTATTGTTGGCTCTAAAAATACAAAGAAAAGCCTTGATATTTATAATAAATTCATAGATTTACTAAACAATTTTGAAATCCCTATATCAGAATTAAAAAATGGTAAAACACCTACGAACGTTGCCTATAAAACAAACACTGATGAAATATATGTATCAAACTTAACCATTGATAAATTACTTAAAAAAGGGAATTCCGCTGAGGATGCACTAGATAAAAGTTTTGAAAAAATTGAAATATCCAAAACCGATTCGCTTTAAGGCTCACTCATCTTGAGGATTGTACCCAAATCCCCGCATGTTATAATCTGGCTATGAAATCTTTATTAGTACACACTCCACAACTTTGCCACAATAAAGACACAGGAGAATTTTCGTCCAATATAAATTTCTGTGCCATGGGTTTATATTCCCTTGCTAAAGAAATTGAAAAAGAAGGGATTGAAAGCGAAATCATTCACCTTGGGATTGAAAAATACTTAAATCCAAAATTTCTGCTAAGTGAGTACATAAATGAACAAAAAATAAAATTTGTTGCATTCTCTCTTCATTGGCACCCGCAATCCTATGATGTAATTGAAATGGCTAAAATTGTCAAAGAAAAATGTCCTCAAACATTTATTACACTTGGAGGCTTTACAGCATCATATTTTGCCCAAGAGATAATGGAAAATTATCCTTTTATAGATTCAATTATTAAAGGCGAAGGTGAAATTCCAATCAGAGAACTTGCTAAAAAAATTGCAAATAACGACAAAAATTTATCAACTGTTCCCAACTTATTCTGGAGAAAAAATAGAGAAATTGTTCACAATTCCAATACATTCGTCGCAACAGATGAAGATTTAAACTCTTTCACCTTTTTTGATATAAAGAAGATGAAAAACTTCAACAGTTACGCAAAAATTCCTTTTCATCTTGAATACAACAAGAAAAACCAACTCAACAACCAACCAATGTCTAGCCAAGGAATTTGCTTGGGGCGAGGTTGTACTGGGAATTGCACCTGGTGCGGAGGAGGGCATTATGCAACTCAAAAAGTAACAGGAAGAAATTTTATATCTTACAGAAACCCTGACGAAATTATCAAAGAAATTAAAATGCTAAAATCTGAATGCAAAATTGAAAATTTTAGATTTGCTTTTGACCCTCATCCTAAAAATCGAGCATGCCTCATGACTCTTTTAGAAAAAATTGAAAAAGAATTTAAAGGAAATTTGACAACAATGTTTACCTTAAATGGTTTACCTGATAAAAATTTTCTTGAAGCATATTCTAAAGCTTTTTCTAAAAATTCTGTAATCTCCATCAGCCCTGAATTTTACGACGAAAAATTACGCAAAAAACATAAAACTTTTTACTACTCCAATTCGGAGTTGGAAGAAATTTTAGAATATATGGATAAGCTTGAAATCCACTCAGAACTATACTTTTCGACACTACCAATCACCACAGACCAAGACAACAAAGACTCTGACCGCTATGGTAAACTTTTGCAAAGAAAATACAAATGTGTTGAAAAGTATTATCTCATCCCAATTACCTATGAACCTGCCGCACCTTGGACAATAAATCCAGAGAAATTTGGGATTAATTTTGTACCTAAAAAATTCGCCGAATACCGCATGAATGCGACAAATGTAGCACAATCTTTTGAAAACCCTGTATTCCTTGCTACAAAAGAATTATAACAATTGTTAAGAAATATATCCATCAAAAGGTTTAACTTTTATTAAAAGTTCTTCCATGACTTAAAAATTTATAGTAGAATAGACATGACAATATAAGGAAAGAGATGTGAAAATCGTCCACTGATTCACAACCGTTATAGTCGGAATACTTAATTGGGGGAATAAAGCCTCTAGACAGGAATTTGGGAGAAGTAAATAGTTATTATATTACATATATAATCCTATTTCTGCCTTTTATCAAAAAGGAGATAGTTATGCAGAATCTTAGTAGTGGAAAAGTAGTTAATCTTAGTTCAACAAGTAATTCGGAAAAGAAATTTGACGGGGTAATGATTTCTAAGCCAAAATCTATGGAATCTATAAACCCAATGAATAAAGTCGTAGGTATTACCTCTCGACCAAGCTTGAACAGCATTAAAATCATCAAAAAAGATGGAACAAAAGAAGATTATAATATTCAAAAAGTTATATCTGCTGTAAAAAAATCAGCAGCTAGAATGATTGTTGAATTTTCAGATAAAGAAATCGATGAAATTTGCAAATTTGTAAATTCAAGCGTATTGGAAACTAAACAACAAGAAATTGAAATTTTCAAAATGCACTGTATCGTTGAAAATGCTCTTGAAAACTTGAACCCAAAAGTTGCAAAAAGTTACAGAAACTACCGAGATTATAAAATTGATTTTGTAAACATGCTTGATAAAGTTTATCAAGAAAGCCAAAAAATCATGTACATTGGAGATAAAGAAAACTCTAATTCTGATTCTGCGTTAGTTTCTACAAAAAGATCCTTAATTTTCAATCAGTTAAACAAAGAATTATACAAAAAATTCTTCCTAACTGTTCCAGAATTACAGGCCATCCGTGATGGATATATCTACATCCACGATATGTCTGCAAGAAGAGATACTATGAACTGCTGTTTATTTGATGTTGCGAATGTTTTAAAAGGCGGATTTGAAATGGGTAATATTTGGTACAATGAACCAAAAACCCTTGAAGTTGCTTTTGATGTTATCGGTGATATCGTAATGGCTGCAGCAAGTCAACAATATGGCGGTTTCACTGTCCCTGAAGTTGATAAAATTCTTGCACCATACGCTCAAAAAACTTTTGACAAAAAAGTTGCAAAATACTTGGATATGGGTGTAGCACAAGAAAGAGCTGAACAAGAAGCACTTAAAGATGTTGAAAAAGATTTCCACGATGGTTTCCAAGGTTGGGAATACAAATTCAACACAGTAGCATCAAGCCGTGGAGATTATCCATTTATCACTATGACAATGGGTCTAGGTACTAGCAGATTTGAAAAAATTGCATCTCTAATTATGCTTGACGTTAGAAAAGGCGGACAAGGTAAAAAAGATTGCAAACGTCCAGTATTATTCCCTAAAATCGTATTCTTATACGATAAAGACTTACACGGAAAAGGTGGAGAATTAGAAGACTTATTCAACGCAGGTGTTGATTGTTCAAGAAAAACAATGTACCCAGATTGGTTATCATTAACAGGAGAAGGTTACATCGCAAGCATGTACAAAAAATACAAACGAGTAATTTCTCCAATGGGTTGCAGAGCATTCTTATCACCTTGGTACGAAAAAGGCGGAAGAAAACCTGCTGACAAAGACGATAAACCAATTTTTGTAGGTAGATTTAATATTGGTGCAATCAGTCTTCACCTTCCAATGATTTATGCAAAAGCTAAACATGAAGGAAAAGATTTCTATGAAGTACTTGATTACTATATGGAAATGATTAGAAACTTACACAAGAGAACTTATGATTATCTTGGAGAAATGAGAGCTTCTATCAACCCATTAGGATTCTGTGAAGGCGGTTTTTACGGAGGTCATTTAGGACTTCACGATAAAATTAAACCTATATTGAAATCATCAACTGCTTCATTTGGTATTACAGCATTAAATGAATTGCAAGAACTTTATAATGGGAAATCTTTAGCAGAAGATGGCGAATTTGCATTAGAAGTTATGCGTTATATCAACAAAAAAGTTGACGAATACAAAGAAGCTGACGGAAACCTTTATGCAATTTACGGTACACCAGCAGAAAACCTTTGCGGTTTGCAAGTACAACAATTCCGTAAAAAATATGGTGTAATTGATAAAGTTTCAGACAGAGGCTATGTATCAAACAGCTTCCACTGCCACGTAACAGAAAACATTGGACCTATCGAAAAACAAGATTTGGAAGGTAGATTCTGGGAATTGTTAAACGGTGGAAAAATTCAATACGTAAAATACCCAATTTCATACAACACTAAAGCAGTAGAAACATTGATTGAACGTGCAATGGATAAAGGTTTCTATGAAGGTGTAAACTTATCATTAGCATATTGTGATGATTGTGGACACCAAGAGTTGAATATGGAAGTTTGTCCAAAATGCGGAAGCAAAAACGTAACCAAAATTGAAAGAATGAATGGTTACTTGTCATATTCAAGAGTAAAAGGTGACACTCGTTTGAATGCCGCAAAAATGGAAGAGATTAAAGATAGGGTAAGTATGTAAGATGAATTACCATAATATAACAAAAGACGATATGCTTAATGGCGATGGGTTGCGAGTAGTTCTTTGGGTTTCAGGATGTAATCATCATTGCAAGAACTGCCAAAACCCAATAACATGGGACGAAAAAGGTGGTTTGCCATTTGATGAAAAAGCGGAAGAAGAACTTTTTGAAGCTCTTGATAAACCACACATCGACGGAATTACATTCAGCGGAGGAGATCCGTTATTCCCAAATAATAGAAGTGAAGTTTTTAGGTTAATAAGAAAGATTAGAAACAAACTTCCACAAAAAACAATCTGGCTTTACACAGGTTACACTTGGGAACAAATTAAAGACCTTGAAGGAATTAACGATATTGACGTTATTGCAGAAGGGGAATTTATAGAAGAACTAAAAGACAACAATATCCACTGGGTTGGAAGTTCAAACCAAAGAGTAATTGACGTAAAGAAAACAAATAAAGAAAATGAAATAGTCTTACATGTGTAAGATTTAAATAATTAAATTAAAGAAGGCGGAATGTTTAAATAAACATTCCGCCTCTTAGTATAACAATCTATTTAATCTTTAAAAGCCTCTGGAGGAAGTTTTGAGGCTTCAACCTCCGCAATTACATTATAAATATCTTCAACTTCTTTTTCAGTCATTCCTTTTTCACAACGAGCGGAATAGCAACCACTTTCTGCGGCAAAATACATTACAATTATTTTTCCATCTTTTTTGCGAAGATTTATCTCAACACCGTTAGAAAGGGTGAGAATTGACTCATCATATTCATTATAATCACCGCTATTATCAACACCTTTTGATTCATCAATAGACTTTCGCACAACAACATTTCTAAATTCATCCAAAGGATAAGTAACTTCAATCATATCTTTCATTGCTCGGACAGAATAATTAGAAAGCTTAAGAGGCATATTAAAGCCTGCAATTTTTTCAGCACAAGAGTAATTCTCCTGACATTCAGACCAAGGGTTAGGCATCCCAACAATAGGCATAGTTTTATATGTACAACCGCAAGTAATGATAGCAACAAAACATATCACAACGCTTGCAGAATACTTCCATTTTATCATTTCGTTTTCTCCTATAAAAACAGTTTACTGCATAAAGCATTAATCCATATAAATTTATAAAAGTCAAGATTGCGTTTTATCTTAATAACAAAGCCAATTAAACCTTCTTTTCATAAATAAACTTATTTTATTTTGGAAAAATATATTAAGATAAAGAAACAGAAAAACGCAATTATTTTGAAAAATACAACTTTATATATACAGGGGAAAATAGGGAAAATTAGGAGAAATAAAATGCACAAATTATTAGGAGTTTTGTCATCAAACCAATTATGGTCAATTACAAATAGAAACGGAAATGCTATTGTAAAACTACTTAAAAATATACCACTTAAGTCAGAAATAATACACCCAGGGCCAAAAGGTATGAGCGTAACTTTTTCTGATAACCCAGAAAAGGCAGGCAAAATAATTGCAACAATTTTTAGAGATGGAGTTGCAGGAAGAACATTGCAAATGCCAAAAGCAGATTTATTAAAAAGAGGAGCAATCTTCTAGACATAATTTGCAAAAAACCAATATTTAACATAAAAAAAGAACCCTTAAACGGGTTCTTTTTTATTAAATGGCGGGAACGACGAGGCTCGAACTCGCGACCTCATGCGTGACAGGCATGCGCTCTAACCAAACTGAGCTACGCTCCCATCAATTTCGGTTACTTCTTTATTATATATGCTGAAAAAAAAATTGCAAGAGTTTTTTTCGATAATTTTATTTTATTTTTTCAAATGAAAAGCCTCAGTTAAAACCAAGGCTTGTAAAATGAATTGTAAAATATTATTTATCCTAAATTAAATTAATCCTTATACAAAGGTGCTAATTTCTTTGATTGTTGAGGAATTAGACCTTCTTCAATTGATTGATAAACTCTATAATCAATTACAGGGAAGCAATTATCGATACTTTCAATTTTTTGTAATTTTGATTCATCGATATTATTTGCATCTATCATATCTGCAATTTCTTCAAATCTATCAACATGTTCTCTAAATCTATCTGTCGCATAATCTTTAGCCTGCCATGTTGTAATCAAGAATGGCCAATCTGAACTTTGCAACAATAAATTTTCTCTCGCTAATTGATTCAACGCTCTATGCAAAAGTTTATTATCTGGGATATTTGGATATCTGTCCGCAATAGATGTTATACGTTTTTCGCAAGAGTGAATAATAGGCCACATCCATTCAGTCAAGTGGTTGTTCCATACATAGAAGTGACCACCTTGCCCCCAAGAAGATTCTGGAATTTGAATAGCTTCTGTTGGAGGATGAGCATGTAAATATTCTCCAGCCGTCATTCTTTCAACTTGTGGTAAATATTGATTGAATTTCTTAATTACTTGTTTAATAAATTCAATACCCTCAAACCACCAGTGACCAAACAACTCAGTATCAAAAGACACCATAATTAAACCTTCTTTGCCATTATGAGAATTTTTGTAATCATTTAGCAAATGGTAAAGCATTGTTGTATAGTGATCAGAATTTTCATTGATTTTATTCAATGCCAAAACTGGATCATAAAGCATTTTATCACCTAAATCTGTCTTAGGAGAAGTAATTCTCCAATAATTCATACCAGATTTGTCGTCTTTTTTATGGAATTCTCTGAAACATCCATCACCAGGGTATCCATCAGCAGCAGACCAAACTTGATAACCTGCTCTATCGTTTCTACCCATAACTGCAACTTGTGCATCTGGTAACCAATATGCTGAATATGTATCATAACCAGTTGGTTCTCTTTCTGGAAGTGGAATGTATTCAATATTTCCATAAACACCAACTACACGACGACTTCCGATAGAATTTCCACCTTCAATAACATGTGACTCAGTAAAGAAATATTCAATATCATTGTTTTGAAGAGTTACTTCAATAGCAGGACGCCAGTGTTTTTGGCCATCTTTACCAATATATTCATAACCTTGACGATAAGCACATTCTGGCAACCAGCAACCTTTTGCTTTTTTACCAAATAATCTTTTTGTTGTATCAGAACCAACTTTGAACTGTGCATTCAAGTTATTATCAGTAGCTAATAATGGTGAAAAACCGTGAGTAGCACCAGAAGTTGTAATTTCAATACATCCTAAATCTTGGAACTTTTTAAAAGCACCAATCAAATCCATTTGATACTTATTTACAAAAGAATCCTTGATACTATTAAACCAATCAAAATAGTATTTTGCTAAATATTTCAAATGTTGAGAATGAGGAACTTTAGGGTCTGGATATCTTTCCAAATCCTTTGAAACACTTGCTATTCTTGAATCAAGATATTCAACAAATCCATTTTTCAAATGTTCATCATTCAATTGTTCTGCCAAAATTGGAGTAATACCAACGGTTAACTTCGCTTTTATGCCTTCATCATACAATTCTGAAATAGCATTAAGAAGCGGAACATATGTTTCTGACATACATTCATAAAGATTCTCTTCTCCAAACGGCCACATTCCAGCTTTTCTATAATATGGAAGGTGACTGTGTAACATAAAAACGAATTGACCTACTGCCATTATTTCCTCCAATCTACTGAACTATATATGAATATAATCCATTTATGTACAAAATATATATACCACAAATGGATAAAAAATATAATACTTTTTAACTAATTCAGGTGAATAATTTTACAATTATTAACAGAAAAAATTTTGCAAATATTTTGGGATAATTTTTACAAAATATTTTTGATAAAAGCATTTACAGCAGAGAGTTTTGCCACATCTGTACGAATTAAATTTATGTTATTTTTTATCTCTTTTTCGTAATCTTCACAGGTTGCAAGAGAGCTAAAAGTAAACAATTCTGAAAGCGGAACATTTAATGCATTTGATATTTTCACAAGATTATCTGGAGTTGGGAAATATCGTCCACGTTCAATCGAACTAATACTATTGATATCAACATCAACAGCTTCCGCAAGTTTTTCTTGAGTCAGCTTGTTTAATTTTCGATATTTTTGAATATTCTTACCTAGGTTTTCTTTTAAGTTCATTTAATTTCTCTCTATTTAATAATTTTATATTCTTTCTTTTGAACTAATAACAAACCTACACTTATAAAAATATATTGATATTCAAAGCTACGCATGTATAATATATAAGTATCACTATTAATTTAGAGATAAAACTATAAACATGACAACGAAAAAGGAGAAAAGTTGATGGCAAAAGTTTCAATAATTGTTCCAGTTTATAACGTAGAAAAATACTTGAGAAAATGTCTGGACAGCCTAATCAATCAAACACTAAAAGATATTGAAATCATTTGCATCAACGACGGATCGACTGATAAATCATTAGAAATTTTAGAAGAATATAAAAATAGAGATTCAAGAATCATATTACTAAACCAAGAAAACTCTGGACAATCAGTCGCAAGAAATAGAGGTATTGAAATTGCAAAAGGTGAATACCTTGGATTTGTAGATCCAGATGATTGGATTGATTTAGATTACTATGAAAAACTTTATAACGCCGCAAGCACTAATGATACTGATATTGCAGTTGGCGGGATTATAAGAGTAACAGGAATTAAAAAGAAGAAATTCCTAAACTTCGAAACCATTACAGATAATACAAATTTAAAATTTGAGCTATGTGATGTTCCAGAAAAATCTTACGTTTGGAATAAAATTTATAAAACAGAAAAATTGAAAGAAATAGGGCTTGAATTTGAAAAGGGTACATTTTATGAGGATTGTATTTTTACTCCACAAGCACTATTTTATTTAGGGAAAATAGTAACAGTACCAAATATTTATTACTATTACCTAAGAAGAGGGAATTCAACAGTTAAACAAAGAAGCGAAAAAGCAAATGCGGATAGTGTTTATGCACATAAAAAAGCAAATGACTTTATAAAAGAACACAATATCGATATTTCTTCTCATGAACCAAAAACTTACAGGTTTAAAATATTTGGTGTAACAATATTTAAAATTCGACAAATAGGAAAGCGAAAACAATACGCACTATTTAATATAATTAAAATCGGGAAATTATAAACAATAAAAAAAAGAGTCTGGAATATATCCAAACTCTTTTTTAATTCTTAACCTAAATCCTAGATTGCAACTGATTGAGATTTTAATTCAACCTCAGCAGGTAATCCCTTGATTAGCTCTGCATTGTATTTTCTAGACTCTTCGATTCTCGAAACTGGTAGCGGAGCTGTTTTTGCGACCATTTTAGCTGCACCAGCTGGAGTTTTTGGAGAGACTTTAGATGGAGAATGAGCAATTGTTGCAGGTCTTGAACCTGAGATTGTTTTCACATTTCCACCCTTGTAAGCAATCATTGCTGGATCTGGATGAGCTTTAAAGTGTCTGTAATCAGCAGTAATCTTTGCAACAAACCTTCTAGTTTCAGCGAAAGGAGGAACTGCACGATATTTTTTTACATTTGCAGGACCTGCATTGTATGCTGCTAACGCTAATTCCATTGACCCAAACATTTTGTACATTGATTTGTAGTACATAATGCCACCCTTGATATTGTCATCAAGAGAATATGGATTTAAGCCCATTCTTCTTGCGGTTGACGGCATAAGCTGGAAAACTCCTACTGCACCATGTGAGCTTCTTGCTTCGTGTCTAAAACCTGATTCTGTTTTCGCAATACTTAGTGTAATTGCTGGATCTACGCCCATTTCGATAGAATGTTTTACTATCGCTGCCTTTACGGTATTTACATTGGCCGCTTGCACTTGTGCGAACAACATTAGCACTAATGCAATAGTGAATAGTAATAATTTTTTCAAAATGTAATCCTCTAGTTGTAAATTGAAAATTCTCAAAGACTACTTTTTGTTCTTATTTTTTTTCTAAGATTTTCGTCTTTTCGAATGTGATTATGTAACCATAATATTACAAAAATTTAAAATTTCAACCCCCATGGGGCAATCTGCAAAATTTTTGCAAGCTAAAACCCTCTCATATCAATAGTTTTACATTCTTAACATTTAGTGTAAAAAGTACGATAATTTTGTCAAGTTATATAATTTTTCTCTTTTATTTTGAAACAAAAATATTTCTTAATTCGTATTTTTTATCATGGGTTTCATATGAATAAATTTTATACAAATTTCCATCGGTTGAAAATTTTACAGAATTAAGCAAATCAGTTCTCAAAATATCAGTGTTACGTAAAACATCTAAAGTCCCACGATTTGGATGGCCAAAATAATTTAACCCCGTAGAAATAAGAGAAGTTTTTACCCCTAAATACTCCAACATTCCACTATCAACAACATTAGGTCCGCCATGATGACCAACTTTCAAGACCTCTACATTCTGAGGAAGTAAATATTTTACTTGGTTAAACGCTGCTACGCCAGCATCTCCCATAAACAGCATGTCAAATTTCTTATAACTTAAAAGAGTAATCGTAGAAGATTCGTTGCTTCTATTTTTACCTTTTGTTTTTGCCTTAAACGTTGAAATCTTTAAATCTGGCTCAGAGTATATTACATCTGCATTTTTAACTATCCTAATATTTTGATTTCTAATATTTGCAGTTTTAAAAATATTTTTCGCAGTCTGGGTTTCCTCTTCTCTTGAATTCAAATAAAGAGTTTTAACTTTCATATTCTCAATAAATTCCGCTGTACCTCCAGAATGATCGTTGTCAAAGTGAGTAACAATTACACCTTCTAAATCCTTTATCCCTCTATCTTTTAAATATTTGAGCATAATTATTTTTGCTTGAGAATTTCCACTTTTATACGGAGCTTTTCCTGTATCTACAAAGAAATATTTACCTTTTGGAGTTTTTATCATAAATGAATCTGCATTCCCGACATCAAATGCAACCACTTCGAGATTCTTTGACACTGGAGTAATTGTTGTCGCAAGGATTACTAAAACAGAACAAATTAAGACCCAACACGCTTTTTTATACTTTTCAAATTTCAACAACAATGTAATTAGCAATAATGCGAAATAATATAAGCTCAACTGAAACAAAGCTGGATGAGTTGTAACAAGCATGCTATGAGGAAGATTACCCCAAAAATTAGAAATCCAAACAAGCACATTCAACAAATAATTTAAAAAGAAATCAAAAATTCGACAAACAAAATCCGCAATTTGAGGAATAACTGAAAGCAATGAACTAACAAAACCACCAAAACTTATCACACTCAACAATGTTACAGTCGAAATATTAGCAAACACTGAATACAAACTAAAAGTATTAAAATAAAACATCTGAATAGGAGCAATCCAAATTTGTGCAACAATTGGAATAAGGATTGGAGCTTTTATCCATTCAGGAATTTTGTCTAGTTTTGAAGAAATTATATTTGCCGTCGTGATTAAACCAAACGTAACAAGAAACGACAATTGAAAACTCACATCGTTAATATAAGCAGGGTTATAAATGAGCATCAATACAGCTACAAATGACAACAACGAAACACTATGAGCATCTCTATCTATCAATTTTCCACACAGGACAAACAACATCATCAATGCTGCTCGGACAACAGATGCTCCTAGCCCAGTCATTAAAGTATATAAAATAACCATAATCATTCCAGACAAAACTCTAGGTTTGTATGGCACACGCAAAAACTTCAAAATCAAAAACCAAAAACTAAAAATAAACGCAACATTCATCCCAGATGCCGCAAGAATATGTAGTAAACCCGAATTGATAAAAGAATTCTTTATATAATCAGGAGGAGCAACCGCATCATCTCCAAAAACAATTCCACCTAAAATTTCCAAATTAGGGCTTTTTAAATACTTTGAGTGATAGGATAAAACCCTATTTCTTGTAGTATTTAATCCATTAAGAAACTTCCAACGCAAGCTCATCTTTGTATCCAAAATTTCCAAATTTGAATCATCTGAATACAAGACAGTAAATATGTTAAAATTTCTCAAATATGAACTATAATCAAACTGAGAAGGATTTGTTGCAGAAAAAGGTTCTCGCAAACTTCCTTTTAGCCTAATTTCTTCTCCAATATTCAATTTTGCAAGAACATCTTCTGAAGCTGAAACAGTAACCAATGTTTTACCTTGGATAGTTTTCTTTCCCACAGAAGTCACCTGCATAAAGAATTTAGACTTGGTTTTATCTGGAGAATTTGGCACACTAACAATTCGCCCAGTAAAAGTACTATTCATAGGAGTATTCGCAAGTAAATCATCGTAATTTTTAATCTTAAAAAATGTTAAGAAAAATCCAAAATAAAAAATCACAATAAGAATACAAGCTCTACGAACAGAAAAAATTTTAAAATTCAATAACAGAACTAAAACAGCCGTAATAAATATAGAAAAAGGAACAGCCAAGGAATAAAAACAGGCCAAAATTCCCGTCATAAAAACCATAGACGAAACAAACATCACAAAATTTTTATTTTGTAAAAAATCCCTAATATTCTCTATATCTATCATAATTCCAACAACTGAATGATAGCACGGAGAATATAGTTGTGCAAAAACAAAAAATATGCTATGCTGATGTTGAAGAAGAGGATTATATGAGCAACAATGATTTTTATATTGAAGACTTTTTAAGACAAGCTGTTTCCGTAGGGGCATCTGATGCCCATATTTGCGAAGGAGAAAGACCAGCTATCAGAGTTTCTGGTCAAATAATGAGAATTAACCTCCCTCCTTTGACAAGTGAAGATATGGAATTCACTATAAGAACAGTTGCACCTCAACACTTGAAAGACAGAATTACAAGATTCTTTGATATTGACTTTTCATACGAAATTCCTGAATGCTCTCGTTTTCGTGTAAACATGTCAAGACAATTAGGGAAAACAGCAATGGTTATCCGTGCGATTCCTTATTATATCAAAACATTTAAAGAATTATACTTACCTGAAACACTAGAAGAATTTGCATCATTCAACAACGGACTTGTTTTAGTAACAGGACCAACAGGTTCAGGTAAATCAACAACGATTGCATCTTTGATTGATTACATCAACGCTTCAGTTGCAAAACACATTGTTACAATCGAAGACCCAGTCGAATTTATCTTCTCAAATAAAAAATCTATTGTTTCTCAAAGACAATTGCTAATCGATACCCCATCATTCTCAGACGGGGTTAAATACGCATTACGTCAAGACCCAGACGTTATATTTATCGGAGAAATTCGTGACAGAGAAACTATTGAATCTGCTCTAAAAGCAGCTGAAACTGGTCACCTTGTTGTATCTACAATCCACACAAACGATTCAGTTCAAACAGTAGCCAGAATTATCAACTTGTTTGAACCGAATGAAAGACCATTCATCAGAAGCCAGATTGCTAACACTTTAAGAGGAACTATTTCTCAAAAGCTAGTTCCTGCAATAGATGGAGGAACTCGTCTTCCTGCAACAGAAATCTTAGTTGTTACTCCAACAGTTAAAGACTTTATCCAGAAAGACGAGTTGGAACAAATTTATGAACTTGTTAAAAATGGTTCATTCAATAACATGACAACAATGAATATGTCATTGTACAAGCTGTACAACGAAGAAAAAATCTCAAAAGAAACTGCTCTTACATACTCAGACAACAAACCTGAACTTGAACAGTTAATGAGAGGTATTTACCACGGTACAGGCATGAACAAATAAGGATAATGCAAAATAGTTTTGTAACAGACGCAATTAATCTAAAAGCCTACAATCTTAGTGAATCAGACAAAATTATTGTCATGTATTCAAAAGACAAAGGACTAATTAGGGGAGTGGCAAAGGGAGTCAAAAAACCAAAGAGCAAATTAGGAGCTCGAATGGATTTACTTGTCGCTAATACTCTTATGCTTCATAAAGGGAAAAACCTCGATACTATTTGCCAAGCAGAAGTATTAAACACATTCAACAAAACCCGCCAAGATATAGATAAAATTTTCTATTCAATGTACGTGACAGAAGTAGTTAATAATTTTGGATTGGAAGAAGATCCTAGTTCAGAAGTTATTTACAACCTTTTATACAAAGCACTTAACACTATTTCTTCTGCTCAAAACAAGGTAGAAATCCTTATCGCTGTAATTAAATTCCAATTAAAAATGATGATTGAATCAGGTTTTTCACTCGAATTTGATACATGCCTGCACTGCCAATGTAACATTGGAGAAGAAACAATGTATTTCATTCCAACCGCAGGAGGAGTTGTTTGTAAAAACTGTGCGGGCAAATTATATTCTGCAAAGAAACAAATGCCACACAAATTACGTGACTTTTTCAAACAAATGGCAATAAATGATTTTGACGAAATAGGAGAATATGAAACAAAAGCTAATGAAAAAGTTTGTACAGTATCATTCCAAGTTTTAAAAGAATATATCGAGCTAAAATCACCTAAAAAATTCAAATCAACCGAAATGTTACAAGACGTACAACCTGTTTAATATTTCCTCCGACAAGGTTATATTTTTTATCTAATTTTATTATATAATCACTATCAAAAAGGATGGTTTTCTATGAAAAAATTTATAATAGTAGCAGCAATATTAGTATGTGGAAACGTAGTTTGGGCATCTCAAGCTCAAATGTACAAACTAGATAATGGTCAAACCGTTGTAGTCCAAGAAGTTAAAAATAATCCTATTGTCACAATTGACACTTGGATTAAAACAGGCTCAATTGATGAAGAAGATTCAAATAACGGAGTTGCGCATTTTCTAGAACATTTATTTTTTAAAGGCACAAAAACCCATGAACCTGGGGAATTTGACAAAATCCTAGAAACTAAAGGAGCAATAACTAATGCCGCTACGAGCAAAGATTTTACGCATTATTATATAACTATCCCTTCTAAAGATTTTGATTTAGCAATGGATTTACACGGAGATATGATTCTTCATCCTCTTATACCAAGGAAAGAAATGGAAAAAGAAAGAAAAGTTGTCCTAGAAGAAATAAGCAAAGACTTAAATTCTCCAACAAAAATAATGCAAGATAACTTGAATTCAATGCTATATACAACTCACCCATATAAAAGAAAAGTTATTGGAAGAAGTGATGTTATTGAAACAATCACCCGAGATCAAGTTTTGAGTTTCTATAACAAAAATTACTCTCCATCAAATATGGTTACAGTAATCATTGGAGATGTGGATGCAAATCACGCAATCGAAAAAACAAAAGAAGCATTCAATGCGGAATATAAAAAACAAACGAAAACAATTTATACAAAAGAAGCTCCCCTAACAAAACAACAAAAAAAAGTAGAATATCTTGATACCGAATCTGGGTATATGGTTATCGGATTTAGAGGAACTCCAATTGATGATAAAGATTCTTATGCACTAGATGTTCTTGCAACTATTTTAGGAGATGGTAGATCATCTGTTCTTAACCAAGTTCTAAAAGAAAAGAAAAGAATAGCTTTTTCTGTTGATGCAGGAAATTCCACATTCCGAGATGACGGAATATTCTACATTTCAGCAAATTACGAACCAACAAAATGCAAAATTGTTCAAGATACTATATTTAATGAAATAGAAAAAATTCAAAAAAATGGAGTTACAGACGATCAATTAAAATTAGCAAAAAATATAATTGAAAGAAGTACATATTATTCTAGAGAATCAATAACAAATATCGCAACTGAAATCGGCTACACAATGGCATTGACAAATGACATAAAATTCTACGATACATATCTTGATAACATTAAAAATGTATCAAAAGAAGATGTAAAAAAAGTCGCAGAAAAATACCTTGGCATAAATAGAAGTGCCGTTTCAATTGTCTTACCTAAAAGTGCAAAAGAAGTTCCAGTAGCTTCACTAACACAACAAGCTCCAGCAACAGCAGAACTTGTTAGCGAAAACGCTCAAACTCAAAAATATAAACTTTCTGACGGAGCGACAATGCTTTATACTCCTAACAACGTAAACGATATTATTGCAATCAGTATTTACGCAAAAGGAGGACAACTTGCAGAGCAAAAAGCTGGAACAGCAAACCTTACCGCAACAGCAATGATGAGAGGTACAAAAAATTATACATCCCTAGAGCTATCACAAGTACTCGAAGATAATGGAATAAAAATTCAACCAAGTGCTAGTGCTGACGCTTTTGTAATAAATGTCCTAACAACAAAAGATGAATATGACAAAACTTTAGAACTATTAAACGAGGTAGTTAATAACGCTACATTTGAAGATTATGAAATTGATAAAGTTAAAACAGAAAAACTAAATACGATAAAAAGAAATAAAGATGTACCTCTTCAAAGAGCAATTGAAGAGTATAGAGATTTAATATATCAAAATTCTCCATATTCAATTTCTTCAAAAATATTAGAAAAAAACATTCCAAACATCACTAAAGAAGATATTATAAATTACTATAATTCAATTTTTGCACCTAAGAATTTAGTTATTTCAATAAACGGAAATATTGACAAGGACAAAACAATTCAAGACTTAAATAATATTTTCAAACCAAAAGAAAACACAAAGAATTTTGATTTCGCACAATACAATTCAAAAATACCAACAGTAACCACCCCAAGACAAACAATTCAAAAAGTTCCGACAACAGAAACAGCATGGATTTTGCTCGGTTGGCAAACAAATGGTGTTTTGAACGAAAAGGATTATGCAACCCTACAAGTCATCGATTCTCTTCTCGGTTCTGGCATGAGTTCAAGATTGTTTAAAGATTTGAGAGAACAAGAAGGATTAGCATATCAACTTGGTTCTGGTTATTCTCCAAATGTTTTAAGAGGAAGTTTTTTGCTATACATTGGCACAAATCCTCAAACCTTAGACAAGGCGAAATCTGGTTTATTTGCAGAAATTACCAGATTAAAAACAGAATATGTTGGAGATAAAGAACTTCAAGATGCAAAAGAAAAATTACTAGGTAACTACGTAATCGGGTTAGAAACAAACCTTGATAAAGCATCTAATATAGGTTGGTACGAAGCTTCAACAAGAGGATACGAATTTAAAGACAAATACGAAAAACTAATCAACAGTGTAACGGATTCTGATATTATAGAAATCGCAAATAAATACTTCACAGATGACTATATTCTATCAATCGTTACAAAGTAAAAATTAAACCTTACCTAAAGATTTCAAAAAACGATAAATTAAAATAGTTATGTCTTTATCTGATTCTATTTTATTTAATACGGCTTGAAATATTTCCTCATAATTATCAAGATTTGAAAACTGAAACATTTCAGAAACCTCACATTGCAAAACTCGGCTTAACTTTGCAATATTTTCTGGCTTTGGAAAAGCAAACCCCTTTTCTATTCTAGAATAGTTTTCAGGCTGAATCCCAATCTGCTCAGAAATTTTCTCTTGCGTAAGTCCCTTTTTTATACGAAGTTCTTTTAATCTTGCACCAAAATTTTTCTTTATGTCCATAAAGATATTATGAATTTTATTATCAAATTTATTAAGTATGCAATACGTCATATTTCATAATGTATTGCATAAATAAATATAATGTATTACAATAGAAATGTTAAATATTATTGATGTCTTACGAGGGAAATTAATGAAACACGGGTTTACACTAGCAGAAATCTTAATTACATTGGGAATTATTGGAGTTGTTTCAGCTATAACCTTACCTACACTTATAAAAAATTATAAAAAGAAGGAAACTGTTGCAAAATTGCAAAAAGCTATCTCCGTTTTAAATCAAGCATATCGATTATCTAACGAAGAAACTGGAGAATCCTTAGTGGCAGATAGTGTTAATATGGATCCTCAAGAATATTTTGAAACATATTGGGCTCCTTATATTAAGACATTAACATACTGTAAAAGTCCAAGAGATTGTGGCTATACAAATTACACTCCATTCAAAAAAATATCTGGAGCAAATAGCTCATGGTATGTAGTAGAACCACGCTTACGCTCTACGTTTTTAACACCAGAAGGAGTCGTGTACGTAATATTTCTTGCGAGCTGGAAAAGTAAAGACGGAGGAGAGAAAATCGCCCAACCACAAATTTTGGTTGATTTAAACGGTAGTAACAAGCCAAATCAATATGGGAAAGATGTCTTTTGGTTATCAAGAGGGGAAAATGAAGGTGAAGGCATCCAACCGTACTGTCACAGCAAAACAAACTCAGAAATTATAACAAACTGTTCAAAAACTGGAGAAGGCAGTTGTTGTGCAGAAATGATACGCCGAGCTAGTTGGACAATACCTAAAAACTATCCTTGGTAAAAAATCTTTACTTATTCAAATTATCAATTTCAGCGTTTAAGTTTTTGATTTGTACTTCTAATTTTGTACGTTCATCAACTACCGCTGAAAAAGCTTTTTCTAAAGTTTTAATTTTCGCTTCCAAAACTTCGACCCTAGAAGCATTTGCAGAGCCAGAGATTGAAGTTCTTTCCAATTCTCTTTGATATGCTTTTACTTTGTCTTTTGAAGCTGAAAGGAACATATAAACAGTTCCAGCACCAACAAACAACCCTGCAAGAAGAATGATTATTGTATAACTAGATAATCTAATAGTCCTAAAAAACATTCCGCTATTATCAGTCAAACCAAGTTTAGATTGAACATCAAGCATTGTATTATACATATAATTCACATTTATATAATTGCTATGATTCATTATTGCAAGATATACAACTGCAATTAACGCAACAACACTTAAAGCAATAAACATTCTTTTCATATAATTAAACTCTCCTATTTCTGAAATAAGTCAATACTTTTGACAATTTTTCATCAGGTTCTATTTCCAATTCTATTATCTCTTGTGAAAATGGTTTTGCAAATCTCAAATAGTATGACTGTAAAACTTGTTCTTCCGTTTTAACTTTTCCTTGCCCAGCCCCATACATTGTATCGTTATAAACAGGATGCTTTTTATAACTCGTATGAACACGAATTTGATGAGTTCTTCCCGTAATCAAGTTCAACTCAACGTAAGTTGCTTCATTTCCAAATCGTTCAATTACTTTCAACTTTGTAACACTTGGCCTGCCATCTGGACGAACAGCCATTTTCTTAGGATTAAGATTGTTTCTCCCAATCGGATCAGAAATTACATCATTATCTCTTGGATAATTCCCAACCAAAATTGCATGATATTTTTTGATTAAATCATGATTTTTTATCAAATTAGCTAAGTATTCATGAGTTTTATTATTCTTAGGAATCATCAACAAACCAGAAGTATTTCTATCCAATCGATGAACAATTCCACGTCTAAATTCACCATTTACATCAGAAAGATTTTGTCCATATTTATAGAGCAAAGCATTTACCAATGTTCCAGAAGTTTCAATAAACGTAGGGTGGGTCAACATGCCAGATGGTTTATTTATTACTGCCATATTCTCATCTTCCCAAACAACTTCCAGAGGAATATTTTCTGGCTCTATTGCCAAAACTTTTTCTTCAACAAGATTTTCAAATTCTATCTTGTCACCTTCTTTTAAAGAATAAGAGGCTTTTTTGACAACTCCATTAACGGTAACTTTTCCAGATTTTATAGCAGATTGAATCTTAGAACGTGAAATTCCATCATAAAGTTCCGCCAAATAAGCGTCCAATCTGGAATTTTCCGCATTTTCATCAATCACAAGTAACATCTTAGTTATCTACCTTTATAAAATAATAAAATTACAATCAAAGCGATTACACCAATAGTGATAAATATATCCGCAACATTAAAGATTGGGAAATTTACAAAATTCAATTGAATATAATCTCTAACATATCCAAAAACAATTCTTTCATGGCAATTACTCATTATTCCAGAACAAAGTAACGCAATAAATGAAACAGAAATATAATGGATATTTTTTATATGATGGTGGACGTATAAAAATAGCATTGTCGTCGCAACAATCGAAATGATTATCAAAAATTCTCTTGCATTTTGTAATAAACTGAACGCCGCTCCTGCATTTTTCAAATAATGTAACTGAAAAACTGCATTTGAATAATGATGTCCAGAGGTAAGGTTATCAACAATTAACTTTGATGAAAACAAAGCTAAAAATAACCAAAATATAAAACAACATACTAAGAAAAAATATTTACCTATTGATTTATCCATCTTAATCCTCAACTTTTATAAAATTATTTTTAGGAATTACATTTACACGTTTCATTACACAAACAAGCCCTGCCATATAGATTTGATAAGTCGCATCTTGAACATTTTTAGCTTTTGAAATTGCCAAAGAAGCAACAGCATACTCATTCAAGTTATCAGTATTTGCTTTCAACAACCTTTCCAATGTTTGAGATTGAGGCATCGCCCTAAGCTCACTTTTAGGAGTGCTTGTTGGATATGTAACAGTATCTCTGTCAATTGCCCCGATAATAAACATATCTGGTTCAGCATCAACTTTAACTGTTGTAGTATAAACTTCTCCAGCAGATACTTGATTTGGTGCTTGAATTTCAATATTCATAAATCTCGCATCACCATAAAGCAAAGAAGATTCATCCGTCAAAGCTGTTTCGCCTACAATAAACCATTTTTCGTTAACTTTTTCAAGGTAATATATTCCAGTAGATTTTGAATGCAACTCCCCTGCAATTGGGTTGGAATCCAACATATCAGTAATCGTTCCGCTTGCAGTTTCTTCAACATTTATAGAAGCATAATCACCTGAAACATTTATTGATACAATTTTTGTTTCATAAGTTAAATCTTTGCAAATATCCCAAGTTTCTTTGATACTTTTAAAATATACTTCCTTTCCAAAACCATCATTATTCATATACTTATCAGAATACAAAGTTTCTAAACCTTTAATATCATGATTATTCGCATATGTTTCATGAATTTTAAACAAATTTTTAATCTGCTTAACTTCTTTACGGTTTTCTTTGTTCATTTCAGCTCGGTATGAACGGTCAGAAATCAAAGAACCCTCAGATTTTTGGAACGTAAATGGAGTAATTAAAGCTCCTAATATCAAAAACAAAACAATCTTCTTCATAACAAATAGTATAGTTTAAAAACTTTTAAAATTTAATAGTTTAAACAACTGAAAACCTAAATTATTAATATTTCTTAAAATAGTGTAATTTGTACCATAAAAATGGGTTTTATATATTATATACAGATAAGAGGATATACATTATGGATTTAGCACTACAACAAAGAACTCCAGATTTGGAATATAAAATTCAATCAACAATAGAAATGTTTAAACTTTCAAAATTAGAAAACCTTCTTTCAAACTGGCTTGAGGAAATGCCTAATGACAGTCCCGTAAATTACATCGGAGAATTAAACAAAAACGATGTAATGCACTAACGTCGTGTTAAGTAATATTTAACATAATTTTTGTATATTGAATTTTTATGCTATCATAGTACTGTTATAGGAAAAGGATGAAAACATGAGTTTAACAGTATATTTAGGGATAGACGTTGGTTCAGTAACAACAAAACTTGCACTTGTTGACGAAACAGGCAAATATGTTGATAGTGTTATGTTGAAAACTGCTGGAAAACCAGTACTTGCAGTTCAAACAGGTTTGAATAATTTGTATTCTAAAAGATTAACAGAATACGAAGTAATGGGTGTTGGAACAACTGGTTCTGGTAGAGCATTAGCAGGCTCACTTGTTGGTGCAGATGTTGTAAAAAACGAAATTACAGCTCACGCAGTAGCAGCAAGTACAAATATTCCAGGAGTTCAAACAATTCTTGAAATTGGTGGTCAAGACAGTAAAATTATTATTTTACGTGACGGTATCGTTACAGACTTTGCTATGAACACAGTTTGTGCAGCTGGTACTGGAAGTTTCTTAGATCACCAAGCACAAAGACTAAACGTTCCAATTGAAGAATTTGGAGAAACAGCTCTTCGTTCAACTAATCCAGCTAGAATTGCTGGTCGTTGTGGCGTTTTTGCAGAAAGTGACCTTATTCACAAACAACAACTTGGTTATCCAGTAGAAGATTTGTTATACGGTCTTTGCCAAGCTCTTGTAAGAAACTATTTGAGTAACTTGGCATTGGGTAAAGAACTTCTTCCAACTGTATCATTCCAAGGTGGAGTTGCAACAAATACTGGTATGGTTAAAGCGTTTGAAGAAGCATTGAATACTAAAATTGTTGTTCCAGAAAATCACCAAACAATGGGAGCTATCGGGGCCGCACTTCTTGCAATGGAAAACCACCAATACACAGAAACTCAAACAAAATTTAAAGGTTGGAATGTTGCAGATATGCACTTTACATCTATAACTTGTGCTTGTACTGGATGTTCTAACAATTGTGAAGTAATTACAATTGTTGAAGGAATGGATCAAGTTCAACATGTTGAAAAAATTAAAGATGTAAAAGGTAATATCATCGCTCGTTGGGGTGGAACTTGCGGTCGTTGGGACATAAGCTAAGGATTTAATATATGCAAAATTTTGGGCAAAATGCTTCTTCATTTAATACAGCGAGAACTTCTATTCTAACTGAATTATCAGGTGGAAACGCTGAATTGGGAGAAGCATTTGCTCTAATTATAAATGATATGGTTATGCAAAGCGGTATAACCAACCCAAAAGCCGAGCCGTTTGAGGTTGTTCCAGAATCATGGCGAAAACTAGCAGCAAAAGAAAATAAAACTCCAGCAGAAATAAAACAACTAGACGAAACGCTAAAAGAAGAAATTCAATCATTGGCGGAGTCTTATCTTTTGTTTATGGCAAAAGAATCCAGAAATTTAACTGGGAAGCTCGATTATAATCAATATGAATCATTTATGTTGAAATATCGTTTTGGGCATTACAACGTTATGAATAGACCTGACTATATGGCAAAAGTAAAAGCCCAGCTCAAAACCGCTTTTGATAAAATTTCAGCTCACGGAGAATCAACAGGCGGAGATAGACTCATCGACAAGTCTGACATGTCTGCCTTTGTTTATGCAATTACTACCAAATCAAGAAGAGATGAAAATAATAAATTCTTAGGCTTTGAAATCAACGGGATTATTGAGCCAGAAGAATATGCGGTATCAGAAAAACAACTATTTGAAAATGAAGATAATTTATTTTCAGTAAAATTAAGAACTGCCTATAAAATTTTAAACAACAAATTATAAAAAGGGGAAATAGATGAAAAAGATTTTTGTTTCATTATTTTTATTATTAGCATTTGGTTTAGGTCAACAAGCATTTTCGTTTGAAAACATTACAACAATAGATGAAACATCTGACAAACAAATTGAAGCCATTGAACCAGAAACAAACATTGCACCTTTACAAGCTGAAATCTCTTTTGATTGGTTAACTTTAGACCAAACTCAAAGAGAAGAGAATATTGAAAAATATAAAAATCTCCTTTTTGAAAATAACTCTAGTCATATATATTTCAGCAAAGAAGATTTCAAAAAAGAATTCGCTAAGTATTACAAAGATAAAGATTTCAAACTTCATTATATGTTAACCAACAATGGAGTTACAGAAGATGAAGATGCAAAATATTGTGCATTTTACTTCAAAAAAGGGACTCTTGTAATGTACGCAATTCAATATAAAAATAATCCTACAAATGCCTTCTATTATTCCGCATTTGGCAAATTATATTACACAGATTTAATGTCAAAAGAATATCCAAATTATCCATATACATCAATGCAATATGATAGAAAAGGACAATTAAAAAGCGCAATTTACTTCATAACAAAAGACATACAATACATGTTTGGACCAGACGAAGAATTCCAAGGAATCTGGTACAAAGATAAAATGTATGACAAAAACGGGAAACAAACCCTTACAAGAAATAATTGGTAATCTTTATCTTATCAAATTGAAAGGGCTGAGCTCTTTTGCACAAACAATTTTTATATCCTCTCCGAGTATTTTTTCAAACACGGGGAGGATTAAAATTTCTGATTCAAAATGCCCAATATCATAAACAACTATTTCACTATCCAATGCGGTATGGAATTTTAAATCTCCTGTCACAAGACAATCTGCCCCTAAACCTTTTGCCTCTCCAATAAATTCCGATCCGCTTCCAGCACAAAACGCAACCTTTGAAAGAGTTTTTTTATTCTGGTTATTAACAATTCTTGCATTTGGTGAAATTTTTGACAATATATTAGAAAAATCTGAAACAGAAATGTCATTAGGAAATTCAATCATTCGCAAAAAATCATGCTCAATATCTACTTTATTTTCTTCTAAACCTAAAGTTTTAATAATAGTATCAGTAGTTCCGCCATTTGCTTTATCCATATTTGTATGAGCAGAATATACATTCAACCTTGGTTGAAAATTTTCACTCAACGCACTCGAAAATAAAGATACATAAAACATTGGATGGTGCGACACAACCATATCACATCCTTCTTGCAATGCCTGTTGAAAAACATCTTCCGTAGGAGTTAAACACAACATCACTTTTGCAATGTCATTTGAGTTTTGATTATCTATTACCCATCCAGAAGCATCCCAACTCTCTGCTGTTTCTAAAGGAGCAAACTCTTCTATTCGTTTTGAAATTTCATATTTATCCATTTTAGAGAAAACCTTTATTATTTTATGATGAATTCTAAAATCTTTCTTGCAATAACTTTTTTAGATGTTTTTTCAATTTTATTTAACCCACCATTTTTATCCAAAATTGTAACTTCATTATCATCTGAAGAAAAACCTATATCCTTGCGAGAAATATCATTCGCTATTAAATAATCACAACCTTTTTTAGCTATTTTTGCTTGTGCATTTTCTAACAAATTTTCACTTTCAGCACAAAAACCAACAATTGTACAATTAGATGATTCTTTTAATTTTCTTTCACACAAACCTTGCAAAATGTCAGGATTTTTTTCTAACTCAAGAATTATATTATCTTCTTTGCCTTTTTTCATCTTTTGCTCAGAATAATTTTTAACTCTATAATCCGCAACAGCAGCAGCCATAACAATAATATCAGCCGATTGAAATTCGTTATTTACAGCATTTTGCATATCAATTGCAGATTTTACTTTAACAATTTTATATGGAGCTTCAAAATTCTTTGTTGTAATCAATATGACTTCCGCACCCATATCTCTAGCAGAATCCGCAATAGCTTTTCCCATTTTTCCTGATGAATAATTGGAAATATATCGAACAGGATCAATATCTTCTATTGTACCACCAGAGGTTACTACAACCTTTTTACCTTTTAATTTCTGGGTATAATTTAAAGCTTCAACAGTAGAATCAAAAATCTTATCCAGAGAACAAAGACGACCCTTGCCTAAATATCCGCAAGCCAAAAAGCCACTTTCTGGTTCTAATATTTCAATTCCTCTTGCCTTTAATGTAGAAATATTTGCTTTTATAATCGGATTATTCCACATATTGCAATTCATCGCTGGAGCAATAATCATTTTTTTAGAAAATGCACAAGCAATTGATGTTAACAAATTATCAGCTATTCCTTGAGCGATTTTAGAAATAGTATTCGCTGTAGCAGGAGCAATAAGCATAATATCCGCTTCATCTGCCAACGAAATATGTTCAGGCTTCCAATTTTTTACATCAAATTCTTCAACATAAACTTCATTTTGACTCAAATTTTGCAAAGTTAATTTTGTCACAAAATTTAAAGAATTCGGAGTACAAACAACTTTAACATTTGCACCACTTTTTTTGAATTTTCGAATAAGTTCGCAAATCTTATATGCTGCAATTCCACCAGTTATACCAATTAAAATTGTTTTATTATTTAACTCCACAATTTCCTTCTTTCGTTCAAATTGAAAAAGTAAATTATTGTTCCAATTCTTTTTTTGTTATGCTTTCAACTTCTGCAATTGCTCGTTCCAAGTCATCATTCACAACAACATAGTCATACTGTTTAGAACGTTCTAATTCAGTTTTCACAAGGTTAAGTCTTTTTTGGATTGTTTCTTCATCCTCAGTATGACGGCCTCTCAAACGATGTTCCAATTCTTCAATACTCGGAGGTGCAATAAAAATCAAAACAGCTTCAGGCATTTTTTTCTTAACTTGCAATGCTCCTTGAGTTTCAATTTCAAGGATTATATTCATACCTTCTTCAAATTTTTGATTAATATATTTTTGCTTCGTTCCATAAAAATTTCCAGCAAACTGAGCATATTCAAGAAACTTATCTTTCTTTATACAATCTTGAAAATCTTCTGGGGTTAAGAAGAAATAATTAACCCCGTCAACTTCTCCAGGGCGTGGTTTTCGTGTTGTACAAGAAACAGACAACATAAAATCCTTAGAATTTCTTGCCATAAATTCTTTTAATACAGTGCCTTTCCCGACACCAGAACATCCAGATATTACAAATAATTTTTTATTCATAGATTGATTATACAATGAAGATAAAAAAATAAAAAAAGAATTTATTCAATAATTAATTTTTCCTTAATTTTATCAAAATTTCTTCAATTCCGTTATATAAATATAGTGTGAATGTTATAGATTTTAGGTAAAAGGAGAGGATATTATGATTAAACCATTAGGCGAAAGAATTGTTATTAAAGTTGTTGAAGAAACTGAACAAACAACTGGCGGAATTTTTATTCCAGATAGTGCAAAAGAAAAACCACAAAAAGGTGAAGTTGTTGCAGTTGGACTTGGTAAAATGAACGACAAAGGCGAAAGAGAACCTATGGACGTTAAAGTTGGGGATACAATTCTTTATGCTAAGTACTCTGGTACTGACGTAAAAGTTGATGGAACTGAATATAAAATTCTTTCTATCAAAGATGCTTTAGCAGTAATTGAATAATTATAAAAATTTTTAAAAGGAGATATAAAAATGGCAAAACGTATTATTTTTGACGAAGAAGCTAGAAAAGCTCTTCTTAAAGGTATTGATGCAGTAGCTGATGCCGTTAAAGTTACACTTGGACCTAAAGGAAGAAACGTAATTTTAACTAAAAAATTCGGTGCACCTCAAATCGTTAATGATGGTGTAACTATTGCAAAAGAAATCGAATTAAAAGATGCTTTAGAAAATTCTGGAGCACAATTATTAAAAGAAGTATCATCTAAAACTAATGATGTTGCTGGTGATGGCACAACAACAGCTTCTGTATTGGCTCAAGCAATTGTTCGTGAAGGTTTGAAGAACTTGACAGCTGGTGCAAACCCAATGTCAATGAAACGTGGTATTGATAAAGCAGTAGAAGCAGCTGTTGAAAAAATCAAAGCTATGTCTAGACCTGTTAATACTAAAGCAGAAATTGCACAAGTTGCAGCTATCTCTGCTGGAAACAACAAAGAAATCGGGGAACTTATTGCAGAAGCAATGGAAAAAGTTGGTCACGATGGTGTTATCACAGTTGAAGAATCAAAATCTTTCGGTACAAACTTGAAAGTTGTTGAAGGTATGCAATTTGATAAAGGATATATTTCACCATACTTCGTTACTGACCCAGAAAGAATGGAAGCTGTATTGGAAGATGCTTATGTCTTCTGTTGCAACAAGAAAATTAACTTAATCTCAGACTTAGTTCCATTACTAGAACAAGTTGCTCGTGATGGTAAATCTTTATTGTTGATTGCTGAAGATGTTGAAGGCGAAGCTCTTGCAACTTTAGTTGTAAACACAATGAGAAAAGTATTGAGAGCAGTAGCTGTAAAAGCTCCAGGATTTGGCGATAGAAGAAAAGCTATGCTTGAAGATATTGCTATCTTAACTGGTGGTGAAATGTTCACAGAAGAACTTGGCATCAAGTTAGAAAATGTTACAACTCAAATGTTAGGTAAAGCAAAACGTGTTACTGTTTCTAAAGACGAAACAACCATCGTTGTTGGAGATGAAACAAAAGCTGCTGTTCAAGAAAGAATTCACTTAATCAAGAACCAAATCGCAGCTTCTGATTCTGAATACGATAAAGAAAAATTACAAGAAAGAGCTGCTAAATTATCTGGCGGTGTTGCTGTAATCGAAGTTGGTGCAGCTTCTGAAGTTGAATTAAAAGAAAGAAAACTTAGAATTGAAGATGCCTTGAATGCGACTAGAGCAGCTAATGAAGAAGGTATTGTTCCTGGAGGCGGTGTTGCTTTATTAAGAGTTCAACAAGAATTAAATTCTAAATTAGATTCAATGGATTTTGAATCAGATGATGAAAAAGTTGGTTTCAAAATCTTAACAGCAGCATTGGATGTACCTCTTAGAGCAATCGCTCGCAACGCAGGTGCTAAAGCTGATGTAGTTGTTGATTGCGTTCTTGAAAAAGATGGGGCATACGGATATGATGCTCTAAACAGCAAATACGTTGATATGTTCCAAGCTGGTGTTGTTGACCCTGCAAAAGTAACAAGATCTGCATTGATTAACGCAGCATCTGTTGGTTCTATGTTATTAACAACAGAAGCAGCTGTTGTAGATATTCCAGAAGAAAAACCAGCTGCTCCAGATATGTCAGCAATGGCAGGTATGGGCGGTATGGGAGGAATGATGTAATTTCTTACATCAAACCCAAACTTTATAAACAATTTGACGAGTGGTTATTAAATATAACCACTCGTTTTTTAGTAGAAACGATTCACATTTGTTAAAATACAGGCAATTTTTCATTCCCCAAAATCTTTAATAATATATAGGGGAAAACAATATGCCAATTACACCAGCATTATTACAAAAAATACAAATTCCAGAAGTGGGAAGGCTTGCAGATTATGTAATTCAAAACAATAGACATATTTCACCAAAATTTCTCTCTAGAGAATTTTTAACAATGCAAGATAGGTATGCAGACCGATATTATGACACATTTTGCCACGATGCAGGAGTTATGGCAAAATGTCTTGAGCAAGGCAAAAATCCAGAACTTCCAGGAGTCATTTATAGTGCAATGTGTAAATTAACAGAATTCTTTCCTAGAAAATTAGAATATTTTGCCTTAAAAGGTTATCAAGTTGCGGAAAGAAATGGGGATTTCATCCACATGATGGCAAGATTAAATGACTTGAAAAAAGTTTATAAAAATAATCCCGATAAATTAATGCAATACATAGATGTTTTATATGGACAAGAGCGTTGTTTAAAAGAACTTTGCTATAACTATAACAATGCTATTTCGACATTTCGCTCGGTATCAAGACCTCCAGCTTCAAGGGAATCTTATTATTTAATGCTTGCAAACACACAAACAGAACTTGCAAAACTCATCAGAAGAAAATATCCAGACCAAGCTAAAAAGAAACTTCTCTGTGCAAGAAACATCTATTCTCGAGATAGAATTGAATCTCCAGAACGAAATAGAGCAAGCATTGCCTATATTGATATGAATCTTAGAAAAATTGAACTGATTAAACTTATTCAAGAAAGTTAACTTAAATATTTTTAACATGTACAGGAAAAGAAACTTCCTTTTGTGTAATATTATATTAAAGAGGAAAAAGTATGCCTGTAACACCAAGAGAAACAAGAAAAAAAGTAGATGAAACTTTAATTCCACAGAACTTAGAAGCGGAAGAAGCCGTTTTAGGGGCAATTTTAGTAAATCCAGAAACATTAGCAAAAGTATCTGATACCCTTTTGCCAAAAAGCTTTTACAAACCTGCTCACAGATATATTTATGAAGCAATGCTCCAACTTTTCAATAACAATGACAACATTGATATTGTATCAGTTTCTGATGTTTTGAATTACAGTGGGAAATTGGAATCCGTAGGCGGAAGAGCTTACATAAACGATTTAGTTGAAAATACTATTACAACTTCAAACATTGCTTACTATGCAAAAATTATTCAAGAAAAAGCTGTTAAAAGAGCTTTAATAAACGCAGGTTCTGAAATTGTAAGCAAAGGCTATGACTTAGAACCAAGTGATAGATCTCTTGAACAAGCAGAAAAACTTATTTTTGACATTGGATCAAGCAAAGCTACTGCGGATTTGAAACACGTTAAAGATTTAGTTCTTGATACTTGGGACAACATTGAATATAGATTTAACCATAAAGATGAATTGTCTGGATTAAGAACAGATTTCACCGAACTTGATAATATGATGAGCGGATTGCACCGTTCAGATTTGATAATCTTAGCAGCTCGACCTGCAATGGGTAAAACTGCATTTGCACTAAACATCGCTCAAAATGTAGCCATTAAAGAACAAGTTCCAGTTTGTATATTCTCTCTTGAAATGTCAGCGTCACAGTTGGTACAGAGAATGTTGTGTTCTTATGCCGAAGTTGATGCTCAAAGATTAAAAACAGGTAATATGCTTCAACAAGATTTGGATAAACTTGCAATGGCAATGAATGATTTCAGCCAAGCTCCAATCTATATTGATGATACTAGCGGATGTACACTAACAGATATTAGAACAAAATGTAGAAGATTAAAAACACAGCAAAAAGACTTAGGCTTAATCGTAATCGACTACTTGCAGTTGATGGAAGGTGGCGGAAAAGATGACCGTTTGCAACAGATTTCTGCAATTTCCAGAGGTTTGAAAATCTTAGCAAAAGAACTTGATGTTCCAATTATTACATTGTCACAGTTATCTCGTGCAGTTGAAGGTCGTAACGATAAACGTCCAATGCTTTCTGACTTACGTGAATCTGGTTCTATCGAACAAGACGCCGATATTGTAATGTTTATTTATCGTGAAGATTACTACAATAAAGGTGAATCTGAAGAGGAAGAAAACGTTAAGGCTTCATCTAAAGGGTTATCAGAAATCATTATTGCAAAACACAGAAACGGTCCAGTTGGAACTGTTAAATTGTTATTCCAAGGCAATATTACAAAATTCAAGAACCCTATCGATACTGCGTTTGATGATTTTTAAAATTAAACCTTAATACTTGTTGATATTTATTTTCATACTGCTATAATAGCTGGTATGAGAATTGAAACTGAAAAAAAATTTGCAGCAGGATTATCAATATTTTCTAATTCTGTAATAATTATCTTAAAATTGATAGCTGGTCATATTTCAGGGAGTATTAGTATCATATCTGAAGCTATCCATTCCTTGAGTGATTTTTTGGCATCTGTTTTAACATTCTTCTCAGTTATGAAATCTTCTGAACCAGCAGATAAAAAACACCCGTTCGGACATGGTAAATACGAAGATATGTCTGGATTTATTGAGGGCGGTTTGATTATCTTTGCAGCAGGATTTATTGTTTTTGAAGCCTTAAAAAAAATCATAAGCCCATCTACCGCAACAGTTGATACAACTCTAGGCTTGGTTGTCATGGGAATTTCAGTTGTTGCAAATATCATTGTTAGCACCGTATTATTCAAAGTTGCAAAAGACTCTGAATCCGTATCACTATATGCAGATGCAGAACATTTGAGAACAGATATTTTATCTTCTCTTGGAGTATTCATTGGTTTATTACTAATCAAACTCACAGGCATACATCTCCTTGACCCAATCATTGCCATAATTGTTGCTATAATTATTTTTAGAGCTGGGCTTTCAATTTCAATAAGCACAATGAATAATTTACTAGACTGTTCATTACCAGAATGCGACTTACATGCGATTTGCAAAATATTAGAAACATTCAAATCAAAAGGCATTACAGGTTATAAAGACCTAAGAGCGAGAAGACTTGGGCCACAAAAAAGTATTGAAGTCACACTATTATTCCCAAAAGACATGACCATTTGCAATTGCCACACTATTTGTGACTCAATTGAAAAAGAATTAAAAACAGAATTAGGAGATATAACATCTAGTATTCACTTAGAACCAGATACTACTCAAGTGAATTCAAATATTTAATCATTTTTCCTAAATCTTTATTCCAAGTAGAGTTCCATTTCTTCTGAATAATATCCGCAGGCGACAAACCTTTAAAAGTCAAATCTTTTAATGACTGAAGAAATAATTCCTCTCCAGTTTGAGAGTTTTTTAATGATTTTTCTGCAATATTTATAATTTCTTTTGCGTAATCTGCAACTTTATTATTTTTAATATTAGCTTGAAGTGCGAGTTTAGGAACATTGTAACGAAGTTCTGACAAATCCTTGTATTGCAAGTGTTTTAGCAAGTCTTCACACTCATCCATTGCAATATTATCGTAAAAAATACCTTTATAGATTGCTAAAATTGCATATTTCAAATCTCCAGAAACACAGTCATGGTTACGAATTTCTATAAAATTACGCATTCTAACCTCTGGGAAGTACAGATTTGCTTGCAACTCATAATCCTCAATTGTTGGATATTCTCCCATATAACCAACTCTCATGAATTCTTCAAAAGTAATATCTCCATGAAGCTCCACAGAACCAACATCACGTTGAATAAATATCATTGGTGTTTTCATTATGCAATCAATGTACTCGTCAAACGAAAATTCTTCGCTTATTTTTCCCGCAAAACCGCACCTATCATTATCTGTATTAATCCAACTCAAACCTCGAAAAGTTTTATAACCTGTATCAACTCCACCCCTTATTGGTGAATTTGCAAACATTGCAGTCATAAATGGAGATAATTTATTTGCAAGTTTAAACTTCCTCATTGCATCTTCTTCGGATTTAAAATCAATACAGCATTGAATTCCCGCAGTTTCTCTCATCATAACATCTGACAATATTCCCCAAAGATAATTAGCCATGATTCTATATCTTTTCTTTGGAATGAGGTTAATTGATTTATGAGTTGAATATGGTGAAACACCATAATTAAGCAACATAATATTTCGACCTTCAAGAATTTCGTTTATTATATCGTTTATTTTTTCAATCTTTGATTTTAATTGGAAAATATTTCGTTGAGGTTCAGCACTAATTTCTATCTGACAGCCAGGCTCTAGGGTAATCGTGTCATGGTTTTTCTTCAATCCAACAATATTTTTATCATCGTTGATATAATCCCAAGTTGCTTCTTTTGCAAATTCTTCTAAAAAGTTTTTTATACCATATTCACTCCAATAATCAACAGCTTTATATGAAGTTGCGGAAATAGGTAAACGTTCATATTCCATTCCGATTTTAAAATCTTCTGGTTTTGTATAGCCTTTAGTATAAAGCTTTAAAATATCTTCTTTTTGTAATCTCTGTTGTTCAACTTTTACCATATTAACCCCTTCACTAAATATTTTATTATAACATTATTTAAAATATCAAATAAAACTTTGTAAACATTTATCCATGTGTGGTATTATTATTAGTAAGATGAATTACTTCGATAGAGCAAGATACTTTAGAACAAAAAAAAGATTAGGACAAAACTTCCTTGTAGATGGGGAAGTTATTCAAGACATAATAGAATTTGCAAACATTTCACCAGATGATACAATCGTGGAAATTGGTCCTGGAGTTGGATTTGTAACGGAACAACTTGTTAAATATGCAAAAAAAGTTATCGTTATTGAGCTAGATGAAGAAGCAATTGAAGAATTAAAAAAACTTGATGCTCCAAATTTAGAAATCATCCACAATGATGTTTTAAAAACAGATTTGTCATCTTTAACAGAAGATAAATTTAAAGTTGTTGCAAATATTCCATATTATATTACCAGCCCGATTATTGCCCACCTGTTGGGAGAAATCGACGATTTAAACAATAAAAACAGAAACAAAATCAAAGACATTATTCTTATGGTTCAGGAAGAAGTCGCAAGAAGAATGGTTGCAACTCCAGACTCAACAGGCAAACAATATGGACTTTTAACAATTCTTTCTCAATTCTGGGCAGATGTAAAAATTTTGCGTCTTGTGGGTAGAAAATCGTTCTATCCAGCACCTAAAGTAAATTCTGCACTTGTTAAACTGGATGTTAGAACAGAACCTAAATTAAAACTTTCAGACTATTCATATTTTAGAAGAGTAATAAAAGCAGGATTTGCTCAACGCCGTAAAAATATAAAAAATTGCTTATTAAATGGTAGCTTTTTAAAAGAACACATTTCAAAAGCTCTTTCTAACCTTGGGATAGATGAAAATATTCGAGGAGAAAAACTTTCAATCGAAAAATTTGGAGAATTGTCTGAAGAATTGCTAAAGGTTTCTAAAGGTTAATTATGCAAAGTATAAAAGTTCAATGTCCTGCAAAAATAAATTTAACACTAAAAGTTATTAATAAAAGGGAAGACGGATTTCATAATATTGAAAGTATTATGCAAACAATTAATCTGTTTGATTATTTAACAATTTCTGTCGAAGATAATACAGAAAATCAAATTTTATTAAGCGGAAATAGCACCGAAATTCCTTATAACGAAAAAAATCTTATCTACAAAGCAGGAATACTTTATCTAGAGAAAACAGGAATTAAAAACAAAAAAATATCCGTCTATATTGATAAAAACATCCCAGTATCTGCGGGACTTGCAGGCGGAAGCACAAATGCTGCTGGCATGTTGTATGGATTAAACAAACTATTCAATGAAAAATTATCAGAAACAGAACTTCACAAATTGTGTGCGGAATTGGGTTCTGATTTAAATTTCTGCCTAAAAGGAGGTTGTATGATGACAAAAGGACGAGGAGAAATCCTTGAACCTTCAGAATACAATCATTTCACAGTAAATTTAATAAAACCAATTAACCTTGGAATTTCTGCAAAAGAAGCTTATACAAAATTTGCTCAAAAAATCTCTCAAGGAAACACTGGAAGAGAAAATTTTGTTAACGACCTTGAATGGGCAGTATTTGAAGATTACGAAGAATTAAAACACATTAAAAATAAATACCCAAAATCTATTATGACAGGTTCTGGTTCAACTTATTATTCTTTAGAAGAAAAATTTGAAGAAGAGACAAATTTTTGGGTTAAAAATAATTTAGAAACTATAAACTACGGAGTTCAAATTATATAATTCACTCTTGTATCAAACCTAAAAATTTGTTAAAATTCTCATATGGAAGATATTGTTGAAAAATTAAAAGAATTTGGATTTAACTCATACGAAGCTAAAGTTTATATTGCACTTTTGAAAAAATATCCTGCAACAGGATATGAAGTTTCTCAAATTGCAGATATACCTCAATCAAGAGCATATGATGCTTTAAAATCTTTAGTTTCATCAAAAGTTGCATTTTCAACGGATTCAAAGCCACAAAAATACACACCGATTTCTCCAAAAGAATTGACTCAACGATATAAAAGAAAAATGGTTTCAACTATTGAGTATTTAGAAAAAAAACTTCCAGATGTTAGAGAAGATTATAGCGAACCAATTCATATGGTTGGAGATTATGAAAAGATTTTAAACAAAATAAAGGAAGTTATTAAGAACGCTAAACATTCTATCTATATAGAAGTTTGGGCAAAAGACTTTAAGCACCTCGATTCGGAACTTTCTAACGCTTATGATAGAGGCGTAGATATAAAAATTGTAGGTTATGATAATCTTTTTGCACCATATGGATTGATATATTCTCACGATGGAGGAAAAGAAATTGAATACTCTATCGGCAGTAGATTAATATATCTTGTTGCAGATGATATTGAAAGCATTTTTGGAAGGATTGAAAACCAAGTTGTATGGACAAAAAACGAAGATATTGCGTTTCTTTTAAAAGAATTTATCGTCCACGATATGTATCTTTTGGATGTAAATAAGCAATTCCCAGAGCAATTAAAATATTTCTACGGTACAGGATTTAAAAAACTTAAAGACAAAATTTTATCAAAAAACTCTGCTTATAATATTCATTAGAGCATGCTTATTTTTTAATAATTATTTACTTTCAAATTCCGCTTTTAAGATTTATAATAAAGTGTATATTGAACATGTATTTTGGGAGAAGAAAAGGGATAGATTGATGGAAGGATATAGTTTTGAAATAATTACAGGACCAATGAGCTGCGGAAAAACAGAAGAATTATTACGCAGAATCAGAAGATGTATCATTGCAAAACGAAAAGTGAAAGTTATCTCTCCAGATGTCGATACAAGATCAAAAGGGGATTACATTGAATCTAGAAATGGGCTTTGGTTAGATGCAATTAAAGTTAAACATTCTGTTCAAATTTTGAGCCTTGTAAAAGATGCCGAAGTTGTAGCAATTGATGAATTACAATTTTTCGACTCTAACATTGTTAAAGTAATCACACAATTGATGAACGACGGGAAAAAAGTTATAGGTACAGGATTAGAATTGGATTTTAAAGCAGAACCTTTTGGTTCAATGCCTGAATTAATGTGTATTGCAACCCAAGTTGATAAACTTCATGCTGTTTGTATGAAATGCGGTTGTGAACACGCAACAAGAACACAAAGATTAATTGATGGCAAACCAGCTGATAAAAATTCACCGCTTATTATGATTGGTGGCGATGAAACATACGAAGCAAGATGTATTAAATGTTACGAACTTCCAAATGCTCACCCAGAATTAAACAAGGGATTTCGACTTTTGCAGTTTGACCATAGATAATATTTATACAGTATTCAAATGAATGTGGAATGGAAAATTTCACATTTTTTTTTATATGTGATAATATATGCGTAGTAATAATTCTCAAAGATGGAAACTTTTTGATATTTATTTCGTCTTAGTTATAAGAAAGAATTATTGGAGGTTTTAAATAAGAATGAGGAAAGTCGCAAAAAAATGTATCATAACCCTTGGATTGTTTCTTGCAATGTTTGGCTGGGTAGTGCAATCAAATGTTCAAGCATCAACTCCTGCGGAGTTATACGATAATGTGTGGAGATTAATTAACACCAAATATGTTGACCAAACAAACAATGAGCAAAATTGGGCAACATGGCGTCACAAATATGATAACGTAATTAGAACAGATGAGGATGCGTACGTTGCAATTGATACAATGGTTGCAAGTTTGAATGACCCATACACAAAATTCTTAAACCCAAAAGAATTTGCGGATGAAACAGGCTCTATCAAAGGTTCCTTAAAAGGAATTGGTATTCAAATCGGAGTTAAAGATGGCAAACTAATGGTTATCGCTCCAATTGAAGATACTCCAGCAGAAAAAGCAGGATTAAAAGCCGATGACGAAATTTTATCAATTGATGGTAAAAGTACAAAAGGCATAACTGTTGACAAAGCTGCTGACCAAATTCGTGGAGAAGAAGGAACTCAAGTAACCTTACTTATCAAACGTAAAGATACAGAACCAAAAGAATATACTATTACTCGTGCGGAAATTGAAATCAAATCTGTTTCTCAAAAAATTCCAGAAAATGTAACAATGCCAAATGATATTAGCTATATTAGATTGAGTTCTTTTATTAGTAGAAACGCAGCAAAAGAATTTGCAGATATTTTATCTAACTCTCCAAATAAAAAAGCATTTATTGTTGACTTACGCTCAAATCCAGGAGGATTGTTGAGTAACGCAATTTACATTTCAGATATGTTCCTTGATGGAGGTGCAATCGTAAGTACTGTTGACCGTGATGGATACAAAGAAACTCAAAAAGCAACAAGAGGAGTTTTAACAACAAAACCAGTAGTTATCTTGTTGAATAAAGGTTCTGCTTCTGCAAGCGAAATCTTTTCTGGAGCAATGAAAGATAACAAAAGAGCAGTTTTGGTAGGAACACAATCTTTCGGGAAAGGATTAGTTCAAGAAATCAACAAACTTCCAAATAATTCTGGTATCAACATCACAATTCAAAAATATTTGACTCCAAATGGAACAGATATTCACAAAAAAGGAATTACACCTGACGTTGTGGTTGAATTGACAGATGAAAATATTAAAAACAAAGATGATGTTCAATTGAAAAAAGCAATCGAAGTTGCTCAAAACCTTTCAAAAGGAACATACGTAGTACAAAAATAAGTAAAAATATGATATAAGAAAACATAAAGCAGTTTTTATCTGAACTGCTTTTTATTTTGTCAAAATATAAAAAATAAATAAATTCGTCTAATCGTATTAGAAATATTTCATCAAACTCTATAAAAGGTTGATTTAATTTTAATCAAAATTTGAAATAATAAAAATGTTATCACCGTTAGAGGATTTGAAGAGATGAATTTACACGAGCAATGCTTACTTCGCTATTTGACACACCCTGATGAATTGTCTTATGCAACAGAAATTTTAAAATTAAATAATAAAATTCTTGAGCAAAAATTCGTTGTAAAAAACATTCTTGCGAATATTTCCTTGTTAAATTATACTGAAAAAGTAAAGTAACAAGGTTGGATTTATGCTTAAAAAATTTTTATATACGTTGTGGATTACAATTTTTGCAGTGCTTCTATTTTTCAGCGTGAAAAATGGAAGCTTTTTGGCTTTTATTAATTCTATGGAAAATAGAACTTTCGACATTCGTCAAAGTTTGATTGCCAATTCTGGGGCTAGAAATCACAATAAAGATATTGTAATAGTTGCAATTGATGACGGAAGTTATGAATACGTTTTGGATAACTACGGAGAATGGCCACTAAGAAGAGATGCCTATGCTCAAATGGTTAATTATATTGAATCTCAACATCCTAAAATGATTGTATTCGATTTGATGTTTGTAAAATCAATGAAAAGTGGGGTTCAAGCAGATAATGCGTTGATAAATGTTTTCAAAAAGTATAATAACGTTTATACATCAATGAACCTTGATAACCAACAAGATGATTTGAGAATTCCACCTCAATTACCTAATTTGTCAATCACTCCATATCCTAACACAACGAATACTATTGAATACTCTAATTGCAGAGTTATTTTACAAGGGATATTAGATGCAACTTCAAATATAGGAATGATAAATGTTTCTCGCTCTGATGACGGCGTTTTGCGTAAAATGCCATTGTATTTAAAATACCAAGATAAATATTACCCACAATTAGGCTACCGTGTTGGTCTTGATTATTCAAATGGAAATCTCAAAAATATTCATCCTGACGAGGAAGCAAGTGTAATATTAAATTGGTATGGTCCTTCTGGAACATTTGAACATATTCCAATGTACAAAGTTTTAAAAGCTTCTGAAGGGAAAAAACAATTAAGTTACAATTTCAAAAACAAAGTTGTCTATTTTGGAGCAACAGCAGCTAGCTTATTTGATATTAAAACCGTACCAGTAGATAAAGTTTATCCAGGGGTTGAAGTCCAAGCAACATACCTAAACAACCTAATAGATGGAAGTTTAATAAAAAAATGTTCCGAACCTATAAACGTTCTTGCTGGACTAATTTTAGCACTGATTACAGTAATTTTTGTTCTTAGAATTCAATCCATGCCTGTTGCGTTTGGTTTATCAATGACAACATCAGCTTTTTATGTTGTTCTTGCATACGAACTAATGAGATACAAAAACTATTGGATAAAAATAGTTTCACCTTTATCTTTCGCATTATTTGCATTTATTATCGCAGTAATTATCAAATATTTGATTAAATCTAGAGATTTTGATGCACAATATAAACTTGCAACAACTGACGGTTTAACGGAATTGTACAACCATAGATATTTCCAAGAACAAATGCAGAGATACGTTTCACACTCAATGAGATACGAAACTCCTTTTTCTCTAATTATCATAGACATCGACTTTTTCAAAAAATTCAACGATAATTATGGTCACCAATCTGGAGATGCAGTATTAAGACAAGTTGCGATGACATTAAAGAAAAATGTAAGAACAACCGATATAGTATGTAGATATGGCGGAGAAGAAATGAGTATTATTCTTCCAAACACAAAGCAAGAAGAAGCTATCGCAATTGCACAAAAATTATGCTCAATGGTTGCATCTAAAAAAATGAAACTAAGCAATGGACGAGAAAGCAACGTTACAATCAGCTTAGGAGTTTCAACTTTTGGAGACGAAGATGGAAAAACTCCAGCAAAAATCATTGAATCTGCCGACCAAAGATTGTACCACGCAAAAGAAAACGGAAGAAACCGTGTTAACTAAAAAATATGAATATAGATTTCTTAGATAAAATAGTTACAATAAAAGATATTCCTAAAGAAAGCCCATTTGAACCTTGTTTGATTGAAAATAACGAGAAACAAATTGGCGAAATCTGTACGTTTCTGCAATCAGATTCAAAGTTGCTTTTGGTAAATGGATTTAAAGGTACAGGAAAAACCTCCATCATCAATTTTGTATCAACATTCCTAAGTGATAAAACACTCGTTCTTAAATACAACTGTTTTGAAACAACAATTCTTGATGACATGTTGTTATCTTTTTTTGAAACATTTAGAAATTATACTTTAATGGGAAAAATTATTCCTCCAAGAATTAAGACCGAAAATTTTACACAAAAAATAAATTCCTATTTTAATACAATACATTCACCAATTGTTATTATATTAGAATCTTTTGAAGAAATTTTGAAAAGTAACAAATCAGAGATTTTAAGCTTTATCAAACATCTTTTTAAACTTGCAAATGTTAAAATTATAATAACCACAAGAAAAATTGAACCTGAAGATTTTGAAGATACAGAATATGAAAAGACAACATGTCTAGCATTAACAAAGCCTATTTTTGAAAAGTTCCTAAAAAATAATGGAATAAAACACATCGGACTTTTGTCAAACGAGTTGTATAAACACTCAAAAGGTTACTACAATGTTATAAATCTATCGATCAAAATAATGAACCTTAGACAATTAAATCTTGTCCAGTTTTTGGAAGGTTATTCTAAGAGTTTTATGGCCTTTTCAGAATTTATTACAAGGGAAGCTCTATCGTTAGTTGACCCAGTGAGTGCTCATTTATTTAGACTTTTAACAGTGATGAGAATTCCTATCCACGTAAATCTGTTGAAATCGCTACATTTATACAATGAAGAAAGAGTATTTTTCTTTGTTACAACTTCAATTCTTTCAGTCGATGGCGAATGCTTGTATCTAGATGAAACATTTAGAGATATTATTGAACATCAAATTCCAGAAAACGTAATGATTAAATTACATTCTGCTTGTGTTGATTTATATAATACTCAATTGCCTCTCAAACCACTAGAGAGAGATTTAATGTTATCAAGACAAACAATGCGAAATGAAATTGAATATCATTCATTATTTATTCCTAAAAAACCAGATTTGAACATGAAAGATATCCGACTAATTACTGTTGATCCAATGGTTGAAACAGTTCAAAAATCTCCTGCGGTCGAATTCAAACAAGAAGAACCAATTCAAACGACCACACCCCCTTCTAATACTCAAATACAAGAAGAATCAAAAGAAGATAAAATTAATAAAATCAGCTTTATTATTGACGATGAATCTGTATTAGATAACATTGCAGACTCAATCAAGGGCTTCATCGATGACAAAACAAAACAAAATGAGATAGAAGAAAAAAGTGATGGAATGAGTCTTACTCAACTTTTGAATTTAGCAAAACAAGAAGAAAGTAAATACAATTACAAGCACGCAATTCTTTTATATCAAAATGCATTAACTAAAAAAGAAGATGAATCATTTTATCAATTTTTGCCAACAATTTATATAAAATTAGCAGAAGCACACAAACATCTATCTCAATGGTATGAGGCATTAGAAGCTTACACCCAAGCACAAGATTTCTATTTTAACGTTGCAGATACAGACAAAATTGCACAGGTAAAACTTGAAATTGCAAATATTTACTACATTATGTACAAGCACGACAATGCTAAATACATATTATCTGAACTTGAGCAACAAAACTTACCAAACGAAATGATGATTAAGGTCAACTTGGCACTTGCAAAATTGACAGACAATTCTGATATAGAATTCAAATACTATGAAAAAGCACTAAAACTTGTTGACATTCATACTAATAAACAGATACTAGCAGAATTATATTACAAATCTGCGGGTTCATATGATGAACAAAACGATACAAGAATGGCTGCTTTGTATTATAAAAAATGTATAGAATTAGATTCTAATCCAAATAATAACAAATATTTATCAATGGCTCTTGCAAATCTTGCGGAACTTTATGACGAAGCTGGAAGCCCACAACATGCAATAAAATATTATAATGAAAGCTTGAGAATAGATAAGGCAACAAAAAATTATAATGGCTTATACTATTCTGCCATGCATTTAGCAGAAATTTATGGAACAAAAAATAAAGAAAAAGCTCTTGAATACTTGAATCAAGCCCTATATTATGCTAAAAAATTAAATGAAACTTACCACATAATTAGTGCATTAACTGAAATGGGAGATTTCTATTCAAAATTAAAAGATTTCACCCATGCGTACAAATATCTGATTGAAGCTTATAACTTGTCAAAACAATCATTTAATAAAGAAAACCTAAACAAAATTCAAACAAGAATTGAAGACATAAAACATCGAATATCAGAACAAGAATTCACAAAATTGCAGGACGAATATGGAAAACAAAACTAAATACCAAGAATATATGAAAATATTTTTAGAAGAAAATTCTAAAGTAAACTTAATCTCAAAAAATGATGAAAAATATTTGTGGGAAAAGCATGTTTTCGATTCCCTCGCAATAGAAAACTTTTTTGAAAAATTCGATACATCTAAAATTAAGACCATACTCGACATCGGCACTGGTGGGGGTTTTCCGTCTATTCCAATAGCAATAACATATCCACATTTGAAAGTTACTGCACTTGATAGCATTGCTAAAAAAATTCGAGCAGTCCAAACCATAAAAGACAAGTTAAATATCGAAAATCTTGAGCCAATTTGCACAAGAGTCGAAAATCTTGATGCAAAATTTGATATGATAACTTCTCGAGCAGTTTCTTCATTGAAAAACATTTGCGAATATGCCCTACCAAAACTTAAAAAAGGTGGATATTTCGTAGCTTATAAATCAAGAAAAACACCTCAAGAAATTGAAGAAGCAAACTCTATTCTAAAAAAATATAATTCCAAAATTGTCGATATTATAGAATATTCTCTTCCGCTTGAAGAAAATCATGAACGGAATTTAATTGTTATTTTGAAAAAATAAGCAATCTTTCAGAGTTTCTTTATGCTACAATTTAATTGCAGACAAAAGGGGTTAATATAACTCTGGGGGTATAAAATGACAATTATTAATGACGTTTTCACAGTGCATACTAAAGGGAATACAGATATTATTGATATAACACCACAAATACGTAATGTTGTGTATAATCACGTATTACAAAATGCGGTTGTATATGTTTATGCTCAAGGAAGTACCGTGTCAATTACAAATATTGAATTTGAACCAGGATTACTCGTTGACTTACCAGAAGCACTAGAAAGAATTGCACCAGTTCATTCTAACTATCACCATGATGAAATGTGGCATGACGGAAATGGTTATGCACACGTAAGAGCATCTATTGTTGGAAACTCAACTCACATTCCACTTATTGATGGGGTATTACAACTTGGACAATGGCAACAAGTAGTTTTAATCGATTTTGATAACAAAGCTAGAGCAAGAAAAGTAAATGTACAAATCGTTTACTAAAAATACCCCCGAAATCGCAATTGTTAACTTTTGTAAAGTGTAAATTATACACTATTACTAGCTTTTAGGATTTCTTCAAAATTTATAAAACAATATTGTTGACTTTATTTTTTTCTCGTGGCATAATAATTGTATAAGATTTAAGTGTAGTCGAAACACTAAATATAAATAGTTCATTAACCCCAAAAACATATAAACTCCTAAATAATAAACACTAAAAGAGACCATTAGGATGCAGAAAACGACCCACTCACTTGTGAGTGGTTTTTTTTATGTTTATTTTTATAAATCGACTAAAATAAACCTCTCTAAGACTCAAAACATTAAAATTTTATATAATAAGTGTATAAATATCACTTATTTCTTAATTAATGGCGAATTTCAAATGGTTGTTGTTGAGAAGCAGAATTATTTGAATAGCTTTGAGAATTTTGATAGCCCGTGGATTGCTGATTAGGAACAGGTTGAACATTTTGCTCAGGGTATGTTGTTGTAGCCATAGGAGCTTGAATTGGTTCTTCAACAGGCTGCTGAACTTGAGCTTGTTGCTGAATTGAATTTGGAGAATAATCACTCATAAAAGTATTCATTCTATCTTGCCTTTGAGAATACAAATCATCAGTTTTTTGAATATCAGTTAATATATCACCTAATTCTTTTTTATAATCATTTGACTGCTTACAAGTTTTATAATTATCAAGCATACTGTACAAATTTCTTATATTTCCAGCAGCAACACTTCTCCTAGATTCATCGGTTTGCATACCATTATAGGTTAAACGGTAAAGAGCAAGAGCATTATGCTGTGCATAATCAAGATATGCACAACTAGAATTTTTCATCAATAACCCTTCATTTTTCTTCAATTTTTGATTTAAAAAATCAGCAATAGAAAGATATTTGAAATACTTATCAGAAGAAGACATTGAATTATTGTTATCTATTTCAGCAAAATCAATTTTATCTTCAAGAGATTTTGTTTCTCTATAAGTCGAAATAGAATAAGACATAAGCAGAATTCCCAATAATAAAATCGTCCCACCTAAAATAAGTAAATCATTTGGATTTCTTTTTTCCATTTCGCTCTCCCCAATTACTTGCCATCTCATTATACAATAAATTTGGTCAAAATACCATTCAAACGATTTATTTGCATTTTAAAAATAAAATTATATAATTAACTTAAAATAAAAATGGAGAAAGTATGAAAAAAATATACGCAATTTTAATATTGATAGGGTTATTTGTAGGGTCACAAGTTTTAGCAGATGTGGTTACAACAACAAGAAAAATAAACAGACCGACAACTCAACAATACCACAAACCGACAACACCTTCTCGCACAACAGGTAGCAGACTATCTGATAGTGTAAAAAATTGCCGTCCTTACAGTGAAACAATGGTTACTGATATGGGAGGAGTAAATTTTGGGTTCAAAGTTACTATTGGCGGTTGGATTAACAACAAATGTAGATTAGATTTTATATCTGATGCACAAGGAATTGCTTCAAGTTTTGAACAAATCTATGGCGTTTCAGCATCACAAGCACAAATTTCAACTTTTGCGCCAAAAGTTAGATGCAATTTTACAAAACAACAACTTGCATACGTAGGAGATTCTATTTTACAAGAAGAAGCTCGCAAAAATGGTGGTAATGGAAGAATGTTAAAGAATCCAAACCAAATTTCTTTGGGAGGATTTTCTGATTCAGATGCAAGACTTATGGACGTATTGATGAATGATAAAGCTTGCACAATATTAAACGCAAACGACTTAGGCAATATGCTTCAATCAATTATGGGATTTTAGAATAAAAAGGATAAAACAAATGAAAAAATTAAAATCATTACTTATAATTTCTGCACTTTTGGTATCCATTCCAACAGCTACAAATGCAATGCAAACAAAAGCGGTAAAAGAACAACAAGCTGTTAATAAAAATTCTGCACGACAAATGCAAGAAATGACTGATAAAAATGAATTATTTACCGTTGACCAGAAAATAGATATTTTATCAAAAAAATATCTAAACAATTTTAGAACATGTGAACCATTACATATATCAGAATCTATGGACATTTTCGGACTAAAAATATCTTTCCAAGTTGATATAAATGGATGGGTTAACAACAAATGTTCTTACTATATGACAGGAAACATTGGCGGATTAGGTAAAGACATCAGAGAAGTTTTTAATATTAATCAATCAGTAACAGATGAACAAATCGCAAAATTCAAACCTGTTATTGAGTGCAATTTTTCTAAAGATGAACTAAACACAATGGTAGATGCTTTTGTCGCTCGCAGTGAAAGAAATACAACACAAATTGCACAAATGTTAGAAAAGCCAAATAAAAAATATAATGATTCCATTCAAAAATTAACACCAGAAGAAGAAAAGCTTGTGCAAATGATTACAACAGGAAATGTTTGTAAAATTCCAAATTCATCAGAACTTATGGAACAATTTTCGCAATTCATAATGCCAGCAGGTGAAACAAAATAATGCAAGAAGTTTTCTTAAAGACTTTGGATAATATTAAAATCGCAATAAATCACTATTCAACAAACAGAAATAGTGTAATTATTATCGCTCCAGGATGGTTTATGACCAAAGACTCAAAAATATTTAAAAAGATGGCCAAAGCTTTATTCAAAACTTTTGACATTATTTCAATGGACTTTAGAGGAACTGGTAAAAGCGGAAGTTTTTACACATTCTCCGCAAAAGAAGAACAGGATTTAAACTGCGTAATTAATTATGCCAAAACTCGATATGAAAAAATTTTTGTTCTTGGATTTTCACTTGGAGGAGCATTATCTATAATTTCGGGAGCAAAAAATAAAAATATCAACGGAATTATTGCAGTTTCTGCACCAACAGAATTTTACAAAATAGAAAATAAAATGTATTCACCAGATGCATGGATTCCAACATTATTTCAAAAATTTGAACCGCTAAGATGGTTGACAATCCGTGCAGGAAATCCTTTTTTACGAAAAGAAAAACCTATTGATTTAGTACAAAAAATAACAGTACCAACTCTTTTTATTGCAGGAGAAAAAGATCCAACAGTTTGTCCTTGGCATACTCAAAAACTTTTTGAAACCGCAAAATGCAAAAAGGACTTCATCCTCTTTAAAAGAGCAAGACACGCAGAAGATTTATACACCGACTACCCAGAAAAATTTGAAACCTGTTGCACAAACTGGTTAAACCAAATCTAACGTCTTGAATCTCCAGTACCAGAACGATAACCACAGAATGAATAAATTACTGGTAACGCTCTTTCAATGTGAATTTTATCTGCAAATGGAATTTTTGCAAGAACAAGTACCGCAACTAAATCATCCAAATTTGCAACCATATCAATTAGTTTTAATTTTCTTTCAGGCTTTTTCGCTTCTTTATCATTTCTTAAGAAATTTGAAAGTTTAATTGCAGTTTTTGAACCAACAGCAACACCTATTGCCGAAGCAACAATTTTCATAAAATTATTATTTATTTTTGGATTTTTTGACTTGTTACAAAGTTTTATCGTCCCATCAACAAGCAACATTGGAGCGGCAGTAAGAACCATTTGAAAAGCTCCTTCTTTCCATTTTTTCTTTATATCAGAAGCCTTTTCTCCAATAGAACCCATCACAATCCCGCCAATATTACCAGCAGCAGCCATTGATAGCATTTCTTTTACAGTATATTCAACTTTCAGAGGATTTTTAATCTTTTGGCGTTTCATACAATACGCCAACACTGACAAAGCTCCAAGTGTTGAACCAATACCTGCTAGTACTTTATCCTTTTTGGGAACTTGCTTTTCTTTTACAGATTGGCTCATATCAATATAACCATAAGAAATATTTTTTCTTGTCGGCATAAACCCAACTAAATTCGAGTTGGAGCGATGTTCTATATTATTTATTGATTGAAGAGCCATAATTAAAACCTATTATCAAGTGTATATAGTACAACAAAATTTATTTTAATCAATCTTTCAGTTAATAACTCTTAATATCTAATAGCAAAAGAAGGCTCATTACCTGTTCTAACGTTTATAGGAACAATTTGCCAAGTTGCACCATTCAAACAATCTTCTACCCAAATTTTTGAAATATTATCACCTTCATATTCAGCAGTATAATGCCTAATCATCTTGTGATTTTCATCAAAATGTAGTTCTTCAACAAGTCTATCATAAGAATCATACTTGAACTCTACATCAATATAAATTTCGGGATTTTTAGCGTTTGAATATTTGAAATTATTTTTTGTAAATTGTTCTAAACCAGTAACTTGACCTTTTTCATTATAATAAATGTGCTTATTTTTTGAAAAATTATATTCTTCAATCTTATTTCCATCACTATCATATTTAAAATATTTGAAAAGTTTCCCCATATAATCGGATTCATCTTCTACAATTTTGTCTTTGAACTCCAATTCTTCTGTTGAAATAACATCATCAGTATCTTTTTTCAAAGTTTGACAAGCTTTTAAATTTTCAAACTCAAAATCACATTTTCTATAAATTTCGTCAGAATCATCTTCATTAGTTTTGATAGATTTAATCGGAATTGAATCATAAAATTTACTATTCTGAACTAATACTTCCTGCATTTTAGTTTCTTTAGGATTATCAATAAAGTTCGGAGTAGTTTCGTTTAAAAAACGTTCTTTATAAATATAAGTTTCTATATTTGGAATTATTTTTGGAATACAAAATTCTGGATTATCTTTTGTATAACAATTTTCACCCATCTGAACAACATCAAATTTATAAACATCCAAACTTGCTGGCTCGTTTTTTGTTAAATAAATATATGTTTTATTTCCACTATCTTTAAAATATTCCGTTGGCCATTTTTCCGAAAACTCAACACCGTCATTATCTGCAATTGCACTTAACTTATTTATCACATCTAATTTCTGAATTTTTTCTAAATTTTGAAATCCTCTAACAACCAGATAGTCATTTTCATCAGCTAAACAGCTCAACCCAATCGACATAAGGCATAATGTTAATATAAATTTTTTAATCATAATTTCTCCAATTTTCATATAAAAAAGTCTAACATCCTATAAATCTCTTTACATCAACTGATAATATGAAAATGTTTATGCTAGAATTCTAGTAAATTAAAGTTGGGATATTATGAAAAAACTTATTACAACATTTATTCTATTTTTTATGATTTGCTTACCTGCGTATAGTGATGTTCAACATATTACGCTAGATGAAGCCGTATCTCTAGCTCTTGAACACAACTTAGATCTCAAATCAAAACGAAAACAAGCTGAAGAACTTGAACAAGATATAAAAATTGCAAACGCTCTTAAAAACCCACAATTCCAATCTAATTTTCTTATGGGCAAAGTAACTAGAGGTAATTCAAGCCAATTTGGTATGAATGTTCCTATTGAAATTAGCAAAAGGGGTATCCGAAAAAAAATCGCCCAGACTGATTTAGAGATTGTAAAAAAAGAAATCCGAGAAAAAGAACTAGATTTAAAAATCGCAGTAATGCGTAATTATTTTTCAGTAATTTACGCAAAATCTGTTGTTAAAATATTACAAGATAGAGAAAAACTGTTCAAAAACATGATGGTTATTTCTCAACAGCGAACAAAAAATTCTCCAAACTACAAACTTGATGTTCTTCAATCTCAAATTAAATACCAAAAACAAGTTGTATTTTTGAATAAAGCTAAAGCAAATCTTCTAGTTGCTCAATTTGAACTAAACAACGCCTTAAACATTAAAGATTCTCAAACAATGTATGATACCGTAGAATCTTCGTTATTTGCGAACAACTTATCTATTTTAGATTTGAATTTGTTACCTTACCAAGATATTGAAGATACTGCAATGAAATATAGCTATTCTCTATCAATTGCACAAGATAATATTCAACGTAGCGAACAAAAAATTACAGAAGCAAAACATAAACGTATTCCAGACATCTCTGTTGGTGGGGGTTACGCATACCAAACTGCTCGTCAAACAGGTGGAGAAGCCCTACCAGGAGCTTATGTTGGAGTAAGTGCAGATATTCCACTATTATATTTTTATAACCCAGAAATTAAAAAAGCAAAAATTACACTTGAAAGAAGTAACTTAAACAAAGAATCTTTTGAAAATCATCTAAAATATGCACTAAAAGAAGACTATAACAAATTCAAATATTCCAAAGAAAATATGGGATATTACAGTTCTATCTTGCAAGAATCACAAACAATTTTAGACGAACATACCAAAAGATATGAAAAAGGACAATCTACTTTATTGAACTTGCTACAAGTTGAAACAATGCATCAAGAAACACTAAGAGATTATATTGACGCAATCCAAAAATACTACGATGCATATTTAGATCTTATGCACAACGTAGGCCACGAAATTTTGTTAAACACTGATTTATAAAATTTTGTTTTCATAATTAAATAGCGATGGTGAGATAATCTCACCATCGCTACTATTTTATTCATTATTCTAAAATATTATGCAATTGCATCTGCACAATCTGGGCAAATACCATCCTCATTCAATTCACGATATTTCCAACATCTTGTACATTTTTCTCCGTGAGCTTTTGTAACCCATACAGTGTAACCTTCATCTGAGTATTCATTCAAGACATCTGATGGTTTTTCATCTGCAAGGTTAGCTTGAGAAACAATATAAATATCAGCTAAATCTTTTTCATTTGCTTTTAATACAGAATCATCGTCAGCTTTAACCGTAACAGCAACTTCTAAAGAACTACCTACTTTTTTATCCGCTCTCAAAGGCTCAATTGCACGAGATACAACTTCACGAGATTTCAAAATCTTTGTGAAATCAGCTTCCAATTCTGGATTGTTCCATTTTTCATTAACAACTGGCCAATCAGAAAGCAAGATACTTACTAATCCCCCACGTTGAACTTCTGGAACATTTTGCCAAATATCTTCTGCTTGGTGAGGCATTACAGGTGCCAAAATTTTAACCAATGCCATCAAGTTTTCAAACAATACCGTTTGGCAAGCTCTACGAGATAATGATTTCTTTCCAGCAGTATATAATCTATCCTTCACAATATCCAAATAGAAAGAACTCAAATCCACCGCAGCAAAATTTTGCAATGATTGGAAGTATTTATAAAATTCGTAATTTTCAAAAGCTTCAGTAACTTCAGCAATTAATTTATTCAATTTATGAAGAGCAAATTTATCAATATTTTTAAGTTCATCATACTCAACATAATCAGAATTTGGGTCAAAATCAAACAAGTTACCGATTAAAAATCTTGCAGTATTTCTTGTCTTTTTAAAGATTTCAGTCAATTGACCAACAATATTATTACCAATTTTGATATCATTTCTGTAATCAACTGATGCAGCCCATAATCTCAAAATATCTGCACCGTAATTTTTAATGATATCATCTGGTCTGATATAGTTACCCAAAGATTTTGACATCTTACGACCATCTTCACCAAATACAAAACCGTGAGTTAAAACCTGTTTGTAAGGTGCTTTTCCTTGAGTTGCAATTGAAGTCAACAATGAAGATTGGAACCAACCTCTGTGTTGGTCAGAACCTTCCAAATACATATCAACAGGAGTATGACCTAATTCTTCGCTTCTTTTTTCAACAACTGCTCTCCAAGAAACACCTGAATCAAACCAAACGTCCATAATGTCTTTTTCTTTTTTGAAATGTTTTTTACCACATTTAGGACATACATAACCCTCTGGTAACAATTCTTCTGCTGAATATTTTACCCACGCATCAGAACTTTCTTCTTCAAAGATTCTAGCAACATTTTCAATTGTTCTATCATCGCAAATAACTTCTCCGCAATCTTCACAATAGAAAATTGGAATAGGAACACCCCAAGCTCTTTGTCTTGAAATACACCAATCAGTACGGCTTTCTACCATATTACCGATTCTATTTTCACCACTTGCAGGAATCCATTTTACACCATGAATTGCCTCAAGAGCTTTATCTCTAAATTTGTCAACTTTAACAAACCATTGAGGAGTTGCTCTGTAAATTACAGGCTTTTTACATCTCCAACAATGAGGATAACTATGTTGAATATCTTGTTGTTGTAGCAATGCACCACAATTTTGAAGCATTTCAATAACCATTGAATTCCCTTTGTAATAAGGAACTCCAACAAGTTCTGGAATACCAACAGTTTCTGTCCAAATACCACTTCCATCAAGAGGAGAAAATACGTCGATATTATATTTGCAACCTACTTCATAATCCTCTAAACCATGACCAGGAGCAGTATGAACTGAACCAGTACCAGCATCTAGAGTTACGTGTTCTCCCAAAATAATTGGGGATTTTCTATCTACCAAAGGATGTTTTGTTGCTAATAATTCTAAGTCTTGACCAACACAAGTTCCAAGAACTTTAATATCCGCCTCATCCCATGCAACATCTTTCAAGAAAGATGCTAACAACTCTTGAGCTGCAACATATACATCATTTTTGTATTCAAAGAAAGTGTATTCAAATCTTGGGTGCATAGAAATCGCCATATTTGAAGGAATTGTCCAAGGAGTTGTTGTCCAAATAATTGCATATACATCCTTGTTGCCATTGGCGTTATTCAAAATGCTTGAGATTTTTTTAACGGATTCATCATCAAACTTAAATCTTACGTAAATTGAAGTAGAGGTATGATCTGCATATTCAACTTCTGCTTCAGCTAAAGCTGTTTCACAAGTAGCACACCAATAAACTGGTTTCAAACCTTTTTCAATATAACCTTTTTTATACATTTCACCAAATACACGAACTTGTTCAGCTTCATATTCTGGATCAATAGTCAAATAAGGATTTTCCCAATTTCCTAAAACGCCAAGACGTTTAAATTCACTTTCTTGACCTTTTAAATTTTTATGAGCGAACTCACGACATTTTGCACGAAGTTCGACTTCTGAAATTGCATGGCGACCACCTTTGATATTTTTAACAACTGCATTTTCAATTGGCAAGCCATGTCCATCATAACCAGGAACATATGGTGCATAGAAACCTTTTTGAGATTTATATTTAATCAAAATATCTTTCAAAATTTTATTCATCGCAGTACCAACGTGAATTTTTTCAGAACTCAAATAAGGAGGTCCATCATGCAAAACAAAAGAATTTGTTTTATCACGTTCGGCAATCATTTTTTCATAAATATTGTTTTCTTCCCAAAATTTTTGGATTTCTAATTCTCTAACAGTAGCATTTGCTCTCATAGCCAATGTTGTTTGAGGCAAATTTAGAGTATTTTTGTACTCTTTCTTTGTACTTTCTACCATATTATTTTCCCTCTATTTTATTAGTTACTTGTCCACAAATCATTTCTAATTCTTTATCTTCTTTATCACAATCAGAAATAAATCTTTTCATTTTATCATAATCAAAAGCATTTTCCCATCTAGCAATAACAACAGTTGCAACACAGTTACCAACCAAGTTAACAGTTGTTCTACCCATATCTAAAATTTGATCGATACCAAGCAAAATTGCAACACCGATTAATGGGATATTGAAACTTGCTAACGTTCCAGCCAAAACAACCAACGAAACTCTTGGCACACCTGCAACACCCTTACTTGTAAGCATCAAAGCTAGCATCATCAAAACTTGTTGATTTAATCCTAAATTGATACCACAAATTTGAGATGAAAAGATAACAGCCATCGCAAGATACAATGTACTACCATCAAGGTTAAAGGTATAACCTGTTGGCATAACAAAACTAACGATATTTTGAGGTACACCAAATCTTTCCATAATTTCAAGAGCTTTAGGGAAAGCTGCTTCTGAACTTGCAGTAGTAAATGCCAAAATTGCTGGTTCTTGAATCGCTTTTAATAAATTACGAAGAGAAATTCTTGCATATTTACACGCAATAAATAAAACCAAAAGAACAAATACTGCAAGAGCAGTGTATAAAGAAAATATTATTTTTGCATAATTTTTAAGGATGGCTAAACCGTTCATTCCAACAGTAGAAGCAATTGCACCAAAAATACCTAAAGGTGCAAAATACATTACATATTCAGTAAACTTGAACATGATTTGAGCAACTGAATGTAACACATCCATAACAGGTTTTGCTTTTTTACCAACTGTACAGCAAGCAACAGCCATAAAAATTGAGAACACAACTATCTGAAGTAGATTACCTTCCGCCATGGATTGAACAATACTTGTTGGGAATATATTCATTACCATTTCAGCAATAGAAGTGTGCGGAGTTGTAACCGCCATCAAGCCCGCTTCTTTTAAAAGTTCAGGGTTTGCAACTGTTCCAGAAATAAAACCTTTTCCAGGATTAAAAATGTTACCCATAGTCAAACCGATAATCAAAGCCAACGTAGTAACAACTTCAAAATAGATAATTGTTTTTACACCAATCTTACCGAGTTGTTTCACATCTCCATGACCAGCAATACCAGTAACTAGAGTTGCAAATAATAAAGGTGCAATAATCATCTTAACCATACGCAAGAAGATTACAGCAAACGTACGCATCTTTACCGCGATGTGGGGGCAAAAATGACCAAATAAAACACCTAGTATAAGTGCTAAAAATATCAATACTGTAAGTCGTGAATGTTTCAATTCTAACCTCTCAAAATGGATTATAAAACAAACATGGCAAACATCATACACATAGGTAATATTTTGTAAAATTTCTTATATAAAATAATAAATTATTTATCAGAAAGCGAAAAATCTTCTCCCAATTCATCTTCTAAATGCTTTATTATATCGGATAAAGGAATCCCTAAAGCCTCAGCTATTCGCCACAACATAACAATTTTAGGTTCAATTTGTCCATTTTCAATTCTACTGACATTCCCAGGAGTCAATTCATATTCATAAGAAAAAGTATTCAAACTCTTATTCAAATTTTTCACACGAAAATCTTTTATTATTTGTCCAAGAGTTCTAATTATTTGTAAACTTTTCTCATTTTTGTATTGCATACATGCAAGTTTATAGTGTATTATGGGATTAAGTATTGCATACATAAAATAGACTAAAGAGGGGTATTTTGAAGAGAAGAAAAGATTATGGCTTTACACTTGCAGAAGTATTGATAACTCTTGGAATAATTGGAGTTGTTGCGGCAATGACAATCCCTACATTGATAGAAAAATATAAAATAACCACACTACATGCAAGCTTTAACAAAACGTACGCAGTAATACAACAAGCACTAAAAATTACTCTTGACGATATAGGTTTTGAAAAACCAAGTGATGTTAGTATTTACTATGATACAAATAATGAAAAAATAGAACAAAACTTTGGGGAAATTAACAAAATATGGGAAACCCAATTTAATGGAGCAAGTAAAGTAAAATCCTCCACATTCAACTTTAAGCGTTTATTTAATGACTTTTGGGGATCTCCTTCTAGAATATATGGGGATACACATGAATATTACTATCTATTACCAGATGGCTCATTAATTTCAGATATAGGCTACAACAAAAGATATGGAGGTGTAGTCGCCCTTGATATATTTTTTGATACGAATGGACTATATAAAGGGCCTAATAGAATAGGATATGACCAATTTTACTTTTATAATGACGGAGAAACTACTCCATATCAAGGAAATGTCGATTATCTGGTAGATTGCGACCCATTTAGGACAAAAAGTCCAAACGGATATTGGGATAAATTTACTCAAGCTGCATGTTCTAGTTATGCGTTAAAAAATATCAATCCTTATGACTCATCAAAAAAATATTGGGATAGTTTATATAAACCCAAAAGTTGGTGGAAAAAATTAAAATAGATAACTCCTGCTTGAAAAAATCTTTTTATAACATATAATTTTCGTGTGAAAAGATGGTTTTAGTAGATGAAAGGAGAGTTTATTATGTGGGAAAAAGACATTAATATCCACGAAGTTAAAGAAATTCGTACAAGAACCAGTGTATTCTTCGGTGTTGGAGCTATCCAAAAAATTCATGACATAGCAAAAGACATAAAATCAAAAGGAATCGACAAAGTTATTGTTATGTCTGGTAAGCATGCTTACAAATCAACTGGAGCTTGGGACGTTGTTGAAGCAGCATTGAAAGAAAATGGTATTGGATACATTAATTTTGACCAAGTTACTCCAAACCCTAACACTCACCACGTAAACGATGCTACTAAAATGGCTCGTGAATTTGGTGCAAAAGCAGTTATCTCAATCGGTGGAGGTTCTCCAACTGATGCTGGTAAATCAGTTGCAATCTTGCTTGAATACCCAGACAAAAATGCGGATGATATTTATGAATTCAAATTCACTCCAACAAAAGCTGCTCCAGTTATTTCAATTAATTTAACACACGGAACAGGTTCTGAAACAAACAGATTTGCGGTTGTAACTAACCTTGAAAAGAACTTCAAACCTGCTATCGCTTACGATTGCATCTATCCTACATATGCAATCGATGACCCTCAATTGATGACAAAATTATCTCCAAAACAAACAAGATATGTTTCAATTGATGCAGTTAACCACGTTGTAGAAGCTGCAACTTCAACAGTTGCTTCTCCATATTCAATTACTTTAGCAAAACAAGTTGTTGAATTAGTTGCTAAATATTTACCAAAAGCAATTGCAAACCCAGAAGACTTAGAAGCTAGATACTTCTTATGTTATGCAGCTATGATGGGTGGTGTAAGTTTCGATAATGGATTGTTACATTACACTCACGCTCTTGAACATCCATTGAGTGCTGTTAAACCAGACCTATCTCACGGATTAGGATTGGCAATCTTGTTACCAGCAGTTGTTAAAACTATTTACAAAGATAAAGCTGCAACACTTGCTGACATCTTAGCTCCAATCGTTCCAGGATTGAAAGGTGATGTTTCTGAAGCTGATAAAGCAGCAGATGGTGTTTATGCTTGGTTAAAATCAGTTGATGTACCTGAAAAACTTGAAGATATGGGATTCAAAGCTGAAGATGTTGATAAATTAACAGATTTAGTATTTACAACTCCATCTCTTGAAGGTTTGATTAACATTGGACCTAGCGGAAAGTCTAGAGAAGTTGTTCGTAAAATCTACGAAGATTCTCTTGCTAAATAATTAAAATTTAGACAAATCTAAATCCTCGGCTTATAATCATTTAAGTCGAGGATTTTTTATTACAAAAAATTAAATTTACTCCACAATTTAGCAAATTTAAATATTTATTAGATTTACAACAAATAAACACTTAATAGAAGGAATAGCAATGCAAATTACAAAAATAACCCCACAATTTTCAACTACAAAAATTACAAAACACAAAAATAATAATGAGACCCAAACACAAACATCCTTAGCTCCACAGGAAAAATTACCAATGCCAACGGCTCAACAGCTTTTTGCAATGAATAATCCTAGCTTTTGTGGAGGATACAGTTTGAATTTGGCTGAAACAATTGAAAACCTAGACAAATTGGCAACAAAATATCCAGACATTTACCCTAAAAATGTTAGAGAATGGGCTGGTATGATTTTAGAAGAAGGCAACAAAGCTAAAGACACCTTAATTTCAGTTCACAAGAAATTATACGCAAATGTGAAAGAATGCTTTTCTCTTGAAGAGTTAAAAACGAAATTCCCTGAATTTAAAGATGTTAAACCAGCAAGCGAAGTTGATGCAAAAGAGGGTTCATTACTAGATGAAATCTTAAAAGGACAAAATGAAATCTTTAATAATGAAGAAGATTTGAGCCTACAACTAATTAAGCTATACTGGGGTGAAGGATTCTCTCTCAATGACCTTAAAGCATACGCTGGAGGAAGAGATTTAAACGGAATTATGAACAAATTAAATATTCCAAAAGTAAATAGAAATTACGGTCATATTCTAAAATTTTCCGACCCTGAATATAATGAACGTTTAACCAAACAAATGACTCAAAAAAGACGTGAAACAATGGATATAAAAGCTCAACAGCAAGACGGAGAGCCTGTTTATATTAAACGTGGACCTCTATCGCCAGAACATAGACAACATATTTCAGAAGGATTAATTAAATACTATCAAGAAAATCCTGAACGAATTTTTGCAATGTCAGAACGTCAAAAAAAATTCTATGAAGATAATCCAGAACAAGCCCAAATGTTTCGAAGGGTAATGCAAAGAGCTTGGAATATTTTTGGAGCAGAAAGAATAAAACAAGCACTGTCAAAATTCCTAAAAAAAGAACGTAATCAAAATATCTCAGAACTAACTCTAGAAGAACCACATAAAATGACAAAAGAACAATCTGCGTTGATGAAAAAATTCTGGGGTGTAAATGAATGGGCAAAAAAACAATTTTCAAAAAATGTAGAATTTTCTTGGAAAAAAGTTAAAGAAGAACAAAATATGTTCTACAAATTTGACATTTCTCCAGAAAGATTTAAACAAAAATTTTATGCGTGGTGCGATGAACAAGGACTTGACAAAAGGTTAACAAGCTTAGATGGTTTCAAATATTATCCACACAGAGAAGAACTTAATCAACTAGATTCAAGGGCTGTAAGCCAATATACACCAAGATTCATTGATTCTCAAGAAGGAGATGAAAGTGCAAAAATGGCAAATACTTATCAAAGAGCATTAATGAACTTTGGAAAAGAGCTTAAAAAACTTGAAAAAGACCCAAAAGTTTCACTAGATAGCAAAAATTTGGCATTTATTCTTAGACAAATCATTCGTAGCAACTTATTAAGCGAGCAAGGTGGAATTACTTTTGCAAGAAAACTTGGAGCTCAAGAAGTTCAAGAAGTTTACTCAACAACACTACTTGGGCTTATGGATCATCACGAAAACAGACTAATAAAAAAATTAAATAAATTATTAAACGAAGCGTACAACGATCTTGATAGAAATTGGAAAGCGGGAAATACAATCTACGTTACCCAAAAAGACTTTGATTTTTAATATGATAAAGTTTAAAATTATAAAAGCGAACGATTTTAAAATCGTTCGCTTTTTATTTATCTTTAATTCAAAAAACTATTAATCAGCCAAACATTCGTGACCAGATTTGTGAGATTTCAACAACACACCACGTTTAGAAGTTTGGATAAATTCAATCATTTTTTCAATATATTCATTCATTGGAATTTCAGCTTTAATTTTTTCAATTGCTTGAGAAGTATTATAATCTTCTGAAATTAGCAATTTGAAAGCTTCATTTGTTGCTGTTCTAACTTCCAATGGCACACCACGTCTTTTTAAAGCGACAACATTTATTCCACGAGGAACAGGAGGTCTGCCTTCACCTTTAGAATAAGGTAAAATATCTTGACGAGAAGCAGAAAAACCGCTAATAATAGCCATATCACCGATTCTAATATTTTGATGGAATACACTCATACCACCAACAAAAGCACCAAAACCAACGTGAACATGCCCGCCAAGAGTAACTAAATTAGCTAAAATAACTTGATCTGCAAGAACACAGTTATGAGCAACGTGCGAACCAACCATCAACAAACATTTATTACCAATTCTTGTAGTAAAATCACCACAAGCGGCACCTCTGTGAATAGTAACATTTTCTTTAATAATTGTTTCATCACCGATTACAACTTTTGTATCTTCTCCTTTGTAACCTAAATCTTGAGGTTCAGAACCAATTGTTGCGAATGGTGAAATAGTACAATTTTTACCGATTTCAGCGTGTTCAATGTGAGCATTAGAAATAACTCTAGTTCCGCTACCAATTTTTACACCTTCACCTATTACGACATATGGTCCAATAATTGCATCATCTGCGATTTGTGCAGAAGGATGAATTATAGCTGTTTTATCTATCATGATTTTCCCTCTTTCTTACTATCTCCATAATGTCAATTATAGTACAAACGAAAAAGATATGAAAAATCCTTTATATTATTTTAATATTGGAGTGTTAATTTTATTCCTTAGTGCCTTCTCCTCGGGGAGAATAGCTGAATTATTAATTACCCTCTCCTTGAGGAGAGGGGTAGGGTGAGGGGTTAAGCAGAACGAGTACGGATTGAGATACTTCGCTTTGCTCAGTATGACGTGGTTATCGTTCCCTCCCCAAGGGGGAGGGCTAGGGAGAGGGGTTGATTTGCGTTCTATGAAGAACCCTCTCTCGAAATTGCAACTTTTCGCTATTAGCTCAAAGACAATTTCTCTCTCTCCCTTGGAGAGAGCAGTACAAAATAGTCGTTCGGACACACCAGTTAGAGATGCTGAAACAAGTTCGGAATGACTTTTAGCTTATTATCTTCTCCAATCACATAATAACAAACGTGGCAAGTTATACAACTTGCCACGCCTATTTTCACATGTTAATAATCATTTTCAGATTATTTTTTATTTGGTTTATTCTTCAATTTATGTTTTTCATTATATTCACGATCAATTTGATTAGTTACATCATCTGATACAGAGGTTCCCTCACCATTGCTTTTACCAGCTGCATTGAAGAATTGATATTCATAACCAGATTCAACATTGTTTGTAGTATTTTTGTCTGCTTTCTTAACCGCAGTCATATTATATACCTGTGAATCATTTCTTGGTAAGTCTGTACCATCTTTTCTCTTAGCTGAAACTAATTTGTATTGGCCGTTTTCTTGACGCTCTAATACATATTTATTGCCACGAGTTGGGTCTTGAATTTCAACTTGACGAGGATTTTTAGCAGCCTCTTCAACTCCGACTTCTGCAATGTATTCAGCATCTGCAACGGCTCTAGTATTACCATTTGTCAAGCCATGGATATATTCATATCTTGTTGCACCTGCTTTATTTGCGTTTGCAGCATTGTCATGTTCAACACCTTGCTGAATTGGAGCATTTTCAAGTTTGTGTTTATCGTTTTTGTGACGAGCAAGGATTTTATTATCAACTGCGAATGAACCAATTTCATCAGATCTTTCACCAGCGATTTCAGTAACAAATCCGCCATCCTTATTGGTTACCCAACCGCCTTTTTTGTTAGGGTCATCAGCATTTGGCATTGCATCATTCCAGAATCTATCACCAAACTTATAGTTTTTACCATCTTTTGTATAATCAAATTCTGGAGTTGTAGTTGGAGGTGTAGTTGGAGGTGTAGTTTCAGCTTTTGGTTTATCAGGAACTGCTTCTAACTGAGCTAAGACACCGTTCAATTCTCTAGAATTCAACTTGCCGCCTTTACCCATAGCATCGCTAAGAAGAGCTAACTTAATTTGCTTAGCTGTTTCTGCATCATAACCTTTTGCTGATAGGTCATAACCTTGAATCAAACGAACTTTATCTTGATTAGATTTTTTTCTAACGACTTTTTCAGGTTTGTCTGACAAAACATTTTCGATTGTCTTGTTTTTCTTTAAGATTTGAGAATCATGGTTTACAACTTTTCTTACCAATTCTTCAACCGCAACTCCAGTAGCTGCAGCTCCTAAAAAGTCGCCAAAGCCAAGTCTTCTATGTCCACTAGAACCAGGAACCTCTTCCTTTCGAACATTTGTCGTTGTTTCGGATTTATTTTTTATTGACTCCTCAACTTGGTCACCATTTAGGATACTAGATTTTTCTATTGTATTAGTTGTAGTAACATCAGTATAAACATTTGTTGCTCCTGCAACTGCACCAACTGTCGCACCAGCTAAAGGATTAAGCAATGTCGCAGTTCCTGCAACTACACCTGCCGCAATTCCAGGGATAGTATAGTTCTTTTGGTAGTCAACATTGATACCTTTAAAGAATGCTTTTACATCTTTTTTAGATACGCCCAATTCTTTTGCTAATTCTGCAATTTCGTTTTTATCAGCTCTATCACCAGCTGTAGAAACTCTTTGTCTTGCATATTCTTGAGCAGCATCAACATCAATTGTAGTTGTGCCATCTTTTTCTTCTTTCAAGATAGTTGGCTTACCTTGTTCTAATAAGGCTTTGTTTATTTTTTGAGCAACATTCATACCGCCTTCAGACATATATGAAACAGCATCTTTATTTTCGGCCTCTTTTCTTGCCTTTTTGTATGCTTTTTTATCACCAACAACAACACCCTCATCTTCTAATGCTTGTTGTTTTTCAAGTGATTTCAAATTCTTTTTGTTTGCTCGTGCCATTTTTCTAGCACCATGAAGTTCACTTCCTCCAAGTTCTTTTAACTTGTCATCATATGCTTCATGAAGTTTTTCTTTAGTATCATGAGCTTTGTAATATTCAATCATTTTATCAACGCCGTCATTAGAATTTACAGAATTGCGAGCTCTTTCAACATCATCTTTTTGTTCATTCTTTTTAGCCAACTCTGATTTTATTTGATCTAAATATGGAGGATCGCCAATTTCATTTAAAGCACCACTTCGTTGTAACATCTCATATTTAGCAGCAGCTTCTTTATAATCACTTCTATTTGCAGCAGCAGTCATTTGTGTCAACTGAGCAATTGCATCCTTATTCTTATTAGGATCTTGATATAATTTAGCGGCTACCTCAGCTGCATATTTATTATTAGATTTCTCATCAACTTTATTTTTATGATTTTCAGCAGCTTGAGCTTGAGCTTGAATATCCTCTTGTGTTAGTTCTACATAATTACTTCTAGTTCTAGTAAAGTTATCTTCTGTAGGCTGATTTATGGGTTTAAAATTTTTATCCAACAAACCTTGCTTTTGTAAGTTAGACTTATTTTCTTCTGTTACTTCAATTTTACCCCACATGGTTTGTACATATACGGGATTATTTGCACCCACTTCTCCTGGTCCTGGCATCTTTCTGTCCTTTCTTTTCTTATAGAAACTTGTATTACTTTCACTATGATTTAATAAAAACTTTTTGTATTGAAAAATTGACTATAAAATATAGATAAAGTATATATTACCCTTGTAAATCATTGCCTGTACTGACTTTTAGGATTGTTAAGATTTTGTAATATTCACAACTTTTTCTAAGATTTATAGCCACTTTATGTTCATCCTGGCTTACCTCTAACACATATTGTTGTCATTTTTTACCTTTCTAATATACCTTATTACTTTTACGCACATGGGTTATCGGCATTCATCCAGCTGAACTTTAATGCTTTCAAGAAAAACCATGTATTAAAAGCCCAAAGCACTTACTATTAGAGAATTACAGCTAATTAACAAAACTTCACATTAGGGAAAACTTGGGATAAATTATTTACATACTATAATAATTGTATGGTTAAAAGTGCATATATTCACATACCTTTTTGCAAATCAAAATGCCACTACTGCTCTTTTGTTTCATTCAACAAATTGGAACTCAAGGACAGTTACATAAAAGCATTGTTGCAAGAAATTGATTATTATTATAAAGGCGAACTCCTAAACACCATATATTTGGGAGGAGGAACACCTTCAATTCTTTCTGTTAAAGACTTTGCAAAAATATTAAAGAAATTCAAACCTGATCACAACGCTGAAATCACAACTGAACTGAATCCAGAAGGAGTAAACTACGACTACTTACGAGAACTTTTTGACCTCGGCATAAATAGAATCAGTCTTGGTTGCCAAACATTTGATGATAAACTTTTAAAACAAATTAACCGTAGGCACAATGCACAACAAGTAATTGAATCTGTGAAAATAGCTCAAAATGCAGGATTTGAAAATATTAGTTTAGATTTTATATATGGATTACCCAATCAAACCCCTGAAATGTTTTATTCAGACCTTAAACAAGCTATCGATTTAGGAGTTCAACATATATCATTATATGGATTAAAAATAGAGGAAGGGTGTTATTTTTATAACCACATGCCAGAAAACATTCCTGATGACGATATGCAAGCAGACATGTATCTTGGGGCTATCAAATTATTAACAAACCAAGGATTTGAACACTATGAAGTAAGTAATTTTTCACTACCTAACTACAATTCAAGACACAACTTAAATTACTGGAACAATGAAGAATACTACGGCTTTGGGGTAGCAGCACATGGCTATACAAATGGTATTAGATACGGAAATATTGAGACAATTGAACAATATATAAAAAATCCAATCAAACACCAAGAAGAAAAACTACTTACAACACAGGAAAAACTTGAAGAAGAGATATTTTTAGGATTCCGAGAAATGAAAGGAATCATGGTATCAAAAATAAACCATAAATATAATATAGATTTTGACCAAAAATACAAATCTATATTGAATAAATATGAGAAATTAAAACTTATTCAAAAAACAGAAGGCGGATATTCATTAACACCTAACGGAATTCTTGTAAGTAACGTAATCTTAGCAGATTTTTTAGAAGATAAATAATTTCAAAAGGCCGTAAAGATTACTCATTACGACCTTTTCAATTATAAATTCATTCTCTTATCTATGCAACAACGTTTGTAGCCGCTTCAGCAACTTCTTTTTCTTTGCCTTTAAATAGTTTAGCGATTGGTTCATAAGTATATTTTCCAATAGCTTCACCAACTGTTGCTAAATAGTGACCAGCTTTTTGAGTGAATGTAGCATTCTTCATTGCATCTTCACCTAAAACCTTAATCGCATTAGGAAAAGCTTTAGGTAACGCAACTAACGCACCTGCAACAACAGCTAAACCGACAATTGTTTTCAATAATTTATGAGATTTCTTCTTTGGAGCTTTTTCAGCTGCTGGAGCTTCTGCTGATGGATTAGCATTAGCAAATTTTCCTGGGCGACCTAAAATATCAGCACCTTCTGTACCACCACAAAAACGTACACTACTCATAGACACGGGATTTACCATCATAGACATCAGAGAACCTCCTATACACTTATTTTACTCTCTCATAATAAAACACCTAACGACTTTATTTTGACCTTCTGGAATATTATTTGCAAGATTTCGTTACAAAAATTTACATTATTTTTGGAATATTTTATAATCCCGTGCCATCTATATACATGGGAAGAGGAGAAATTAAAAATGGCACAAAAACAACAAGCTATAATTTATATTGAGAATGAAAACAAAACAGAAGCAGAATTTATGTCTAGAAGCTTCGTAAAAAAAGAAGTTAAAAATAGAGCTTATATCAATGCACTAGGAGCAGAATTAGCTAGCAAATATCTAGCATCTGAAGGTATTGATACAACAGAAACACATAACCTACACTCTATTTCTAAAATATTAGAAAAAATTGATGTTGCTGATATTATGCTTCCAAATATTCACATTGACGTTAGAGTTGTTTTTGATGAAAATCAAATTTTCATTCCGAAAAGCCATGCGAAATTAGGTATTGAACCTGACATTTACCTTGCGATGAAATTATCTCCAGATTTCAAATTTGTAGAATTCTTAGGTTATTTTGAACCAGCAAGAATAAACAAAAACAAACAAAATTCTGATTATTACTTTATTGAAAAAGAAAAGCTATCTTCCCCAGAAAAATTAACTCAATATATTAAAAACTTTACTGGAAATACCGATAAAGGGATTTCAGAAGAAGATACCCTACATGCTAGAGAATTATTTATCTCTATGGCTGACCACAATATTTCTCAAGAAGAAGAACAAGAATTGATAAATCTTTTAATGCTTAGTGACTCTTTAAGAGATAGCATTTTAGAATTTGATAATTTTGAAACTCTTTCTTATAGTGTTGGAAGTTCTTTTGCTAGTAAATTAGAAGAATTACCAGCTGGCGAACCTGTTCTTACAATTGATGAAAACCTTGTAGATAGCGAATCAAACGACGAACAACCAGAAGAAAACGAAACAGAAAATTCTGAAGAAGAAGAAAATCTAGCTGAAGAAAATATTGAAGAGCAAGAAGTTGCAACAGACTTAGACTTTTCTAACACTGACGAGGAAGAGGAGGAAATGGTGCTTGATGAATCATTCTTCTCAGACGATACAACAGATGATGAAGAAGATTTAATGAACAGCACTACAAATGTTGATCAACCAGAAGAAGAACCAACTCCAATCGTGACAGAAGAAACACATGTTGAAGAAGATATTCTCCCTATTCAAGATAATGTAGAAGAAAACTTAGATATGGATGTTGATATTGACCTTGATATGGATTCATCAATTGATTTAGATAATATTGATGAAGATACTCCAACAGAAAATGAAACTCCGAAAGAAGAAGCAAAAACAGAACAGCCAAAAGATGAAGATCCGTTATCTAAAATAGTTGGGGATGCCCTCAAAAAGACAATTGAAACAGCAACAACAGCTGCCGCAGCAGGAGCAGCCACAACAGCAATTTCTGGAGCGGCAGAAGCAAATGTAGCAGGAACCGCATCAACAGAAGCAATGAAACTTGCAGGAGTTGCAGGGGATATTGTTGAAGATGTTGTTAAAAAGAATTTGGAATCTCAACATACAAATCTTGATAAAATCGACTATGCAAAAACAACAACAAACGCAAATGATGTTCCTGAACACATCGCAGCTTACGATTTATCAAATGCAAAAATAGAGGCAGATTTAGAAGCAGAAAAAGCTGGTCAAGCAGATGCTCCAACAGATTTAACAGAACTTAAAGCGATTGATACAAATTCAAAAGGATACGAAAATATTGAACAAGAAGCCGTTGATTTTGGCAACATTGAAGGCGGACCAGTTGAAGAGTTCAGACCAGAAACAACTGAAAATCTTGAAGATTTAAGCCACATCTCTGCAATAAATTCACCAACAACACCAGTTGAAGATTTAGATATTAAATTGACAGAAGAAAAAATAAATGAAGCAAACAATCTTTCTGATTTAAACTTCGATAACTCAACCATTGACATTAACGCAGATGGAACTTCTTCTATTGATAATCTTAATTTTGATTTAGGATTAGAAAACAATTCAGATGAACACCTTGTTGATATTGGAATGACAAATGAATTGGTTATTGATAATAACAAGTCAGAAGAACCTATTTCTTTTGATGATTTTAATCAAGATTTAACCGAAGATAGTACTATGGAAGATTTAAGTGATGCAATGCTTGATGAAACAACTTTTGATACAACTACAACAGAAGATGTACAGACTTCAACCCAAGAAGAAACACAAGCAGTTGAAGAATTAACAACAGAAGAAGATTTTACCACAAAAGAAGATTTTGACACCCTTCCTTCTTTAGAAGAAGATGATATTCTTTTAGATGAAGATACAACATCAAACGTAGAATCATTTGAAACTCACACAACTCTAGAAGATGACATTTTGGATAGTGATTTTATCACAGAAGAAGAAACAACTGAACCTTCTATGAATGAAGAAAATACTGATACAGATAACGAAGAAAGCGTAGATGATTTCTTAGCAGAACTTTCTGGAGATGAAGACAACACAACACCTCTAGAATCAGATATGGATACATTATCAATTGAAGATACCCAAACTCCAGAAGAAACAGATGCAGATTTTGCAGAGTTGGATGAACTTGATGACCTAGATTTAACTACAACAGAAGAATCTCAAACCGTTGAAGAACATATTCAACCAGAACAAAATTCTGATGAAGAATTAAATCTTGACGATTTAACAGAAATTGAAGATACTCCAATTGAAACAACAAATGCAGAAAACACTACAACAGAAGAAGATTTTATAACAGAGCCAGAACAGACAGAAAAAGCGTTCGCAGTTAGAGAAAATTCAATTGCAATTAGCGATAAAACATTCAAAGTAGGAGAAATTCCAATTGATATTAACAATCCAGAAGTGCAAAACTTTGAAGGACCAGAACAACTTGAAAGCCTTTACAACGAAGATAATGTACCAGGAGCCGCATTATTACAAACTCCAGGAAGACTTGGTTCTGCAAGAGGAAATAACTCTTCTAAAGTTGGGTTAGGAATAGGACTTGGAATTGCAGGAATTATTATCGTATTAGCAATGGTTGGTGTAATCGGATTTACAGTTTCAAAAATGTTAAAACCATCTGAAGAAACACCACAACCAATCACAGATGATGCAACTCCAACAAGTACTGATAACGGAGTAACAGATGCCAATACTCTTAATATTGACCAAAACAATGTTGTAAATATGGACGAAACAACCAATACTCCACAAACACAACAACCTTTAACTCCAACGAAAAAACAACAAGCTAAATCAACTGCTCCCGCAACAGTTGTACCAAAGAATGTTCAAACAAAGAAAATTGGAGCAACATCATTTATTGAAGTTAAAAAATTATCTTGGGAAGTTCCAGATTACATATCATACAATGGAAACTTTAGACAATATTTCCAATCTGCGGGTAAGAGCTTGAAACTCGCATTAACAAGTGATCTATTACTTGCAACAGATTTCACATACACAGACCAAGTAAGAGTAAGTGTAACATTCAATCAAGACGGCTCTTTCAAGGAATCAAGAATGCTATTATCAAGTGGCTCTAAACAAGTTGATGATATTGTGTTACGAACTGTTAACCAGACACTCAGCGTACTAAAAGCCCCTCATAGTGTAGGAAATGACGAAAGTACCACAGTGATACTTAAAATTTATTTCTAAATATGATATAATATTTTTGAAGTAGAGGAAGCCAGATTGTGGAATTAGCACAAGACAAAATTGACTTAATAGAAAAATTAATAAAAAACGATCGTAAATACTCAAATAATGAAGATTTATACGATGACTTTTTCAATGAAACAGCAAAGCGTTCAGTATCAATAATGAACGCTATTGACTCTGAATCCACTCTGGAAGCATATTTAAGACGTATTGTGACGACATCTATTGTCAGCGTTCTAAAAGATTCTGGGAGATTAAGAAGAACAAGAAGTGGATATATGTCAACTAAAGAAGTTGCACTAGAAGTTAACAACAATGTTGACTACTCAAATGTAACTATTGACTACACCAGCATTAACGTTCCGCTTAATCCAGAAGAAATTGTTATTCAAAAAGAAATATTAGAATTTGTTGCGGACACTATAAAAAAGATAGATGAAGAAGAACCAGACAAAGACTATTTACATATATATACTTTGCGTTATGATAAAGGCATGACACAGAAAGAAATTTCACAAGAAATTGGAATTTCGCAATCTGAAGTATCCAAAAGACTTTATAGTCTAATGGGATTAGTAAAAAATGCAATAGAATAATAAGTATATTTTCAAAATGAAATGTCCTGTATGTAAAAAAAATATCCCAGAGTCCTCTTTAAAATGTCCTTTTTGTAAATCAAGGACTGGTTTGTTATGCTCAAAATGTAATACAGTTAATCCTATTGGGAGCATAAATTGCAAATCTTGTGGTTCTGAACTTTTAAAAATTTGCAAACATTGTAACGGGGTAAACTTTCCAGATGCAACGAAATGCAGAAAATGCGGATTACCTTTTGAAAACTCTAAACAAACTCAACCTCAAAAGGAACATCAACGCTCTACCTTAGAATATAACCCTAAATATTTAACCCATAAACAAGCCTTTGATACATTAACAGATGGCATTTTATCAAACGAAAAGAAAATATTTTCAATTGCAGGGTCAAAGGGAATTGGGAAAACAACTTTACTAAAGCAGGCAATTAAAAATCTTGAAAAAGAACATTTGCAATGGTGCATAGGAGAATGCTCCCCAATAACTCAACTCTCTCCAGGTGGAGTTATTCAAGACATGTTGCTCAATACGTTTAATCTTCCAAATTTCTGCATAAATAACGAGGAATTTCAGCAAAATGCCATGGCATTTTTTGAAAACGAATTTAAGTTTTTGAAAAAAAATGAAATATCAGAATTCATAAACTTCCTATACAATTACAAAGAAGGGAATTATGAAGACATAATAAATAACAAAAGAAGAACATATGAAATTCTACTTCAAATATTTGGAGCGTTTGCAAATACTGGACGATTTGTTTTTGTAATAGATAATTTTGATTTCATAGATGGATTTTCCGTAGAGTTTTTTACGACCCTAATGCACAAAACAATTGTCCAAAAGAATTTAAAATTCATTGCACTCTACAACAAACCAAAACCAATCAATAGTTATTTTTTAATAGAAGAATTGGACATAAAAGCTTACGTTGATATTAACCTTGCACCAATGTCATCTAAAGAATTGGCTCAAAGTATCAAAATGACTTCAGAAGCAGGAACATACATAACTGAAAGAGAAAAAGAAGTTATTTTAGAAAAAAGTTGCGGAAACCCTGCGTTTGTAGAACAAGCGACAAGTTATTGTTTTGACTGCCAAATTTCAGATAAAGCTTTTTTATTAACAAACAATTTTGAAAATTTGATATTAGATAGACTAGAAACTCTAAAAAAAATCAACCAAGAAGCACACAAATTATTATGCTGTGCGGCAATTCTTGGGAACAAACTGAACCTAGTTTTACTGAAAGACATTTTTGGATATAAAAATCAAAAGTTTTTAGACATTATGTCTTATCTTGTAAAATCTAATTTCGTCAGACCATATAACCAAATTTATTATGAATTCAACAATCTTTTATTGTGGGAAACAATTTTAAAAAATATCACCCGAGATTCATCTTTTGCAGATATAAATGTAAAAATCGGCAAGGCAATTAGTTTATATACCTTAAATACAAATGCAACAATGGCAATGATTGCACATAACCTTAAAGAGAATCGTATGGCATTTGATATTTGGACAAAAACAACCAGACTTGCTTCATACATTGGGGATATAAATTTATACGTAATTTCACAAAAACAATGCCTTGCACTTCTCAATGAATTTAATGAAAACGAAACATTAAATATTCGATTTAATATAAGTGAAAGACTAGGGAAATTACTAACCGAATACGACCCAGAAGAAGCTATGGAGTATTTGCCAGATGCAATTGCAAACGCTAAGTCAAACAATAATGAAGCCAAAGAAATTGAATTATTAAGTTACCTTGCTCAATGTTGCAAAAAAACAGGCAACTATTTCGGAGAAGTTGAATGTGCAGATAATGTATTGAAAAAATTGAAACCCGAGCAAACTTTAGAAATTGCAATGGTTAAATCAACCAAACTAACTTCATTATTAGATATTGGAAACTGTGGAGAAGTTGTAAATATAATTGACAACGACATTATGCCAATATTAAATGAATATTTATCAAAACCAAAATCAAAAATGCCAATCCCTATTGGATTAGTCTATGACACATGGGTTAGAACAAACCTAGAACTTGCAAACGCATTAAGCTTGCAAGGAAACGATAGGTGTTTTGAAATTTTGACAAAATTATTTGATATTATTGAAAAACATAAAATTGATGACCAACTTTTAATTTGCAAAGCAAAACTTATCCTTGCATTCGCAAATACAATGAAGGGAGATTTCGCAACATCTCAAGATTTATTAGAAGATATTGGAAGAATTTATCGAAAAGATATAATGGATGCTGAAACAATTTCCCGTTGGAATATGGTATTCATAATTAATAAATTTCTATTAAAAGATTATGATGACCTAAGAGAAATATTATTTAATGCTGTAACTTTTGCAAACAACATAGGCGATAACTATGCAAAAAATATATTAAAAGTTTTTCTTGGTAAAACATTTAAAGATAATAAACAAGCAAAACACGCTCTTGAAATCTACAATGAACAAGTTACATATTTTGCAAAAGAAAAAATGGCCTTAGGAGCATTATTGTCATGGTATTTTATAGCAGAAGCAACACTTATTACAGAAGGAGCTAAAAATGCAATTGATATTGCAACTCAAGCTCTTGAAATCGCTCAAAATCCGAGAATTAACAATTCATATTTTATTGTTCTTTTGAAAATACTTTTAGCAAAAGCAAACATGGAAAAATCTGATTTTGAAACAGCAAAAATCAATCTTGAAACAGCAATGATTCTTGCAAAAAAATACAATATGAATGATTTACTTGCGAAAATATACTATTTATGGGGAAAATATAACCAAGAACTCGGCTCTATTCAATCTACAAACCAGCTTGAATTACTTAAAGGAGCTATAAAAATGTATGACAAATCAATAAATTTAATCCAAAAATACACCAAAAATAAATACTTATTTGATAAAGTAAACTCAAGAAAAACAAATTTAATAAAAATTTGTGAAAATCATGGGTTCAAAATTTAAATTTACGGATTTATTATAAATGTAAGTAATTATAATTTAACAGAAGGATTAGAAAATGGAAGTTTCATTTTGTGCCGCAAAACCAATACAATATCAAAAAATAAGTGCTCTAAGAAATTCTGTTGCTAGAAAATCAAATTCTTCATACAAAACAAGATCACCACAAACAAATAGTGATTGCCTAGCTAGAATGAACAGAGAAACAAGAGATGCAAATATTTTCCAAAAGTTCATAAAAGCAATCAAGGCAATATACAGAAGAAATAATAATATATAAAAATTATTTTTTCCCCACTCTAAAACCAAATGATGTTGATACAGTTCTACCAATTGATTGAATTTTAGCCGAAATACAACCCTTACATTTATCTGGATTTTCATTGATACAAATTTTATTTGGATAAATTTCATACTTTGCACGGTATTCAGTAGTTGTAACGTTTGGCATTACTACATTTGCGCCACTTTGAAGAGCGATTATTCTTCCGTTTGGATTTAATGTTTCCATCGCAGTAGTCGCTGGAATATTTATATCTTTTAGTAAAATTCTAGTTAAAGCCATCACCTTTAGAGCTAGAGTAAAACTACCAGTTGCAGAATCTTTTAATGGAGTGTGCGGATGAGGGATAAAAGGACCAATCCCAACCATATCCGCATTTATTTCTTTAAAAAATAAAATATCATCTGCTAAGGATTCAATTGTCTGATTAGGAAGTCCTACAAGACATCCTGTGCCAACTTCATAACCTAAACGACCTAAATTTTCCAAACATCTTACCCTATTATCAAAATTCATGTTAGGGTGCATTTGATTATATAGAGTTTTATCAGTCGTTTCAATTCTTATTAAATATCTATCCGCACCAGCTTCTTTGAACGCTTTATACTCTTCATAAGTTTTTTCACCAATACTTAAGGTTAAAGCAACTCCGAGTTTTTTTATTCCCTCTATAATTTCACACATCAAGTCAGTATTATAATACTCGTCCTCCCCTGATTGGAGAACAATAGTTTTATAACCCATATTTACCGCATGCTCAGCATAAGAAATAATATTCTCTTTTGAAATTCTATATCTATCAATAAATTTATCTTCACATCTCAACCCGCAATATTTACACTGACGTTTACAAATATTTGAAAACTCAATTAATCCCCTCAAATGAACTTCATCCCCAACATACTCTTCTCTTGTTTTATCGGCAAGAGAAAATAACCAATCATTATTTGAATCGTCTTTTAAGATTTCAATTATATCATTTCTTGAGAATTCACTCATCTGTAAAGCTCCTATTCATCTATATTTATACCATAAATACACTTACAAATATTCTTATAAAAAATTCACAAATTATTTATAAAAAATGAACTTATGTTTTAATAATATCGTTATATACATGTGTGGAGTCTAAATAGGAGAATAGGCATGAAAAAGATTATATACGTACTAACATTATGTGTAGCGTTTTTAACAACAGCTCCAAGTTTTGCTGCTCCACCTCCAGGGGGCATGGGACATGGACCATCAATGGACGGAAGACCTCCAATGCACCACACAGGACATCCACCAATGGGCTTAAGACCAGAAATGGGCAGACCTCCAATGGGTCCGCCACCAATGCACATGGTAAGACGACCTTTGCCACCTCCAATGTATCGCCCTATGCTAATATATAGACCTTATTATTATTCATACTATTACCCATCTTATTACAGAACAACATATTACTCTTACTATCCAACGAGATATTATAGTGACATTGTAACACCAGTTTCTACATCAACAAATGCAGTTATCGTTAGAGATGACTATGCAGGAATAAATACAGCTGCAAATGTAATCAACGCAGCAGCTAACGTCGCTTCTACAATAAGATATTTAACTTGGTAAACCAAAATAAAAATATTAGATAACAAAAATCTCCTCCAAACAGAGGAGATTTTTAACGTTTAGCTAAAGAAAACAAAAATTAAGTCGTAATAAATAATATAGATATGGAAAACGAAAGTTTTTCATACCTCCTCCCCAAGTCTGGTAGCCGTTCTTTTTAGAAACGGCTTTTTTTTATGCAAAAAATTACAAAACACATAAAAAGAGCAGGAATAAATATCCTGCTCTAAATCTTTTTCATCTTCCAACTTTTTATTTAAGTCTATTATATTAAACTTGCATTTCTTTTTCAAACCCAAACAATGAACTAATTGATTCATCATCATGAATTCTTGAAATTGCTTGAGCCAACAATGGTGCAACTGAAATTTGTTTAATATTAGAAGGCATTTTACTCATATCTAAAGGAATAGTATTTGTTACGATACATTCTTTGATTGGAGCAGAAGCCAATCTTTCAACCGCAGGGCCAGAAAATACTGGGTGAGTAGCACCAACATATACATCTTTAGCACCCTTTGATTTTAACAATTTAGCTGCTTCGCAAATTGTACCTGCTGTATCAATAATATCATCAAACATTAAACAAACTTTATTTTCTACGTCACCAATTACATTAGTTGCAATTGCTTCATTGTGTTTGTCACGTCTTTTATCAATAATTGCAATAGGAATATCCAATTTTTTTGCAAAATGACGAGTTCTATTTGCACCACCCATATCAGGAGATACAGCAACCATATTCTCAGTAGGGATACCTAAATCTTTAATATAATTAACCAAAACATTTGTTGCAAAAATATGGTCAACAAGAATATTAAAGAATCCTTGAATTTGACCAGTATGTAAATCCATAGCAAGAACTCTATTAGCTCCGGCAGTTGTAAGCAAATCCGCAACTAATTTTGCAGTAATTGCTTCACGACCAGAAGTTTTTCTATCTTGTCTTGCATAACCATAATAAGGAATTACCGCTGTAATTGTTTTTGCACTTGCACGTTTGAAAGCATCAATAATAATCAACAATTCCATTAAATTTTCATTAACAGGATTGCAAACAGGTTGAATAATAAAAACATCATCCCCTCTTACGCTTTCTTTAACCTGTACGTAAATTTCACCATCAGAGAAATTTTTAACAACCATAGGACCAACTGTTGTACCTAATTGATCAGCAATTTCTTGTGCCAATTTTGGGTTTGAACGACCAGCGAACAACTTAATATCATGAGTTGGATTGATAGCCCTTTCAAGTTGAGAATAAGTTTTTTCTTCGATTGCAACCATTCTTATTAAATCCTTTCTACTTCTGTCTGCATGGAATATTATAAATCTGACTTGATTTTCTAACAATATATTTTTAAGTTTTGTAATATGAAAACCCCTAAATATTATTTTTTGCGTAAAATAATTCCTTTTTAGCAAATTTTATTTTTTAGGGGTATTATATGTATTGAATCGATATAAAATTAAGGAGAAAAAATTGAAAGTTTTACCCAAATTAACAGCATCAGCACAGAAAATTATGGAAGGAAAAGCTGTTGCAACAAAAATTCAACGCAATCCAGCAAAAACAAGAATTGTTGTAGCAAAAAACATTTCATCCCAAGCAAGAGAAAACCTTGAAAGATATGCTGAAGAAATGAAACCAGAAACATATCTAGAAATGAGAAATTATATTTCACGACTAGAAATGGAAGAACTAATGAGAAACGGTAAGTTATAATTAGAACTTAACTTAAATGTATAAGTATAAAAAAGGGACTTTTCAAAATTTGAAAAGTCCCTTTTCCTTAAGATTTTATCATCTTACTTCTTTGAAGGAATTCTCATTCCGTAGAATGAACGAACTACAAAGATTAAAGCGATAATCAAGAATACAACACCAACATATGGTGCAATATGTCTGAAGTTTTCATTGATAGCAATTTCCATTGCCAACAAACCAAACAATGTTGTAAATTTGATTATTGGGTTCATTGCAACAGATGAAGTATCTTTGAATGGGTCACCAACAGTATCACCAACAACTGTTGCTTCGTGAAGAGGTGTTCCCTTTTCTTTCAAATCAACTTCTACGATTTTCTTAGCGTTATCCCAACATCCGCCAGCGTTTGCCATAAATACAGCTTGGAACAAACCAAATACTGCAATTGCAATCAAGTAGCTTACAAAGAATGAAACTGCAAGTTGAGTTTTGCAACCAGGAGCTGACAAGCAAGCTAAAGCTAATGCAAATGTAAACAATGCGATAAAGATATTAACCATACCTTTTTGAGCATATTGAGTACAGATTTTTACAACTTCTTTTGAATTTGCAACATTTGCACTCTTTTCATCTGCATCACCTAATTTGATGTTGTCTTTAATGTATTCAACTGCACGATATGCACCAGTTGTAACAGCTTGCATAGAAGCACCACTGAACCAGTAAATTACTGCACCACCTGTTAATAAACCTAACAATGTGTAAGGGTTTAACAAGTTCAAAATCTTTTCTGGTTCAATACCCAATGTATTTTGAATAACTAAAATCAATGAGAAAATCATTGTAGTAGCACCAACAACAGCTGTACCAATAAGAACTGGTTTAGAAGTTGCTTTAAATGTGTTACCTGCACCATCATTTTCTTCTAAGTATTGTTTAGCATTTTCAAAATCAGCATCGAATCCATATTGTTCTTTGATTTCTTCTTTTACGTTAGGAAGTTCTTCAATCAATGATAATTCATAAACTGATTGAGCGTTATCTGTTACAGGACCATAAGAGTCAACAGCAATTGTAACAGGACCCATTCCTAAGAAACCAAATGCTACAAGACCAAATGCAAATACTGATGAGTAGCTCATCAATGTAGCTGGAATGTGAGTACTTGCAACATAAGCTAAAGCCATCAACAATACAATTACCATACCAATCCAGAAACCAGAGAAGTTACCAGAAACGATACCTGAAAGAATTGTTAATGAAGCTCCACCTTCTCTAGAAGCAGTAACAACTTCTTCTGTGTGTTTTGCTTTTGGAGAAGTAAATATCTTAGTAAATTCTGGAATAAGAGCTGCACCCAAAGTACCGCAAGAAATAATACAAGATAATACTAACCAAATGTGGCTACCCATTGAAGATAATAACCAGTGGCTTACACCAAAAGTCATACAAATAGAAAGAATTGAAGTAATCCAAACAAGTCTTGTTAAAGGAACTTCAAAATCGAATTTTTCTGCTTTTTTAGCATAGCATTTATCAAATAGACCATTCAACCAATATGCAACAACTGAAGTTACAATCATTAAGAATCTCATAACGAAAATCCAAGCCAACAATTGAACTTGATTTTCTTGACCCAAAACTGCTAATAAAATGAAACTTACTAACGCAACACCAGTTACACCATATGTTTCAAAACCATCAGCTGTTGGTCCAATAGAGTCGCCAGCGTTATCACCAGTACAATCGGCAATTACACCAGGGTTTCTAGGGTCATCTTCTTTGATACCGAATTGAATTTTCATCAAGTCAGAACCAATATCAGCAATTTTTGTAAAAATACCACCAGCAACACGAAGAGCAGAAGCACCCAAAGATTCACCGATAGCAAAACCGATGAAACAAGCACCAGCAATATTTCCAGGGATGAATAAAAGGATTAAAAGCATCATAATAAGTTCAACTGATACTAATAAAACACCAATACTCATACCAGCTTTCAAAGGAATATTCAAAATATTTAATGGATTTCCTTTTAAAGAAGCGAAAGCAGTTCTTGAGTTAGCTAAAGTATTCATTCTGATACCGAACCAAGCTACTGCATATGAGCCTAAAATACCAATTACTGACCAAGCTAAGATTGTCAATACTCCAGCAATACCCATTTTTTGTAGGAAACCAAAGTAAAATGCAATACATAAACCAATCAATACTTCTAATACGAATAAAAATTTACCTTGTTGAACAAGATAAGTTTTACAAGTTTCAAAAATAGTATTCCCAACACTGTCCATCGCTTTGTGGACATCTAATTTTCTGATTTTCAAGAACTCAACAAGCCCGAAAACCAAACCGATAACAGAAATTCCAAGACCAATCAACAATAGCATATAGCTATGAGGATTGATTGTTTTAATACTTGGAACAACCAAATCGGCTTCGCTTGCTAAAGCAGGCGAAACACCAACAGCCATCATAAATAATAGTGCCATTAGTGAAGTAAACTTTTTAATCATAGTCTCTTCTCCTTTTCAAAAGATTGTTCACTTACTTTCTCTTTTACATTGATATTAAAATTCTACCAAACATTCAATATAATAGCAAGAATATATTGTCTTATTTATTTACTTCTTTTGTCTAATTTGTTATCATTCAAGTATGGACAGTATATTAAAAAAAATTTGGTTTTTTCTCCTCATTTTTACGGGAATGGGATTAGTCGCACTCGTGCCATTTGACAAATATCAAAGAGCTTATATGAAAGAATTTCACAAGGTTAAATCTGCTCCACAAAAAAGAGTTGATGCGGCATATACTTATGTTGAGAAAGTAGAATCTGGAGAAATAGGAGAAACTTCTGAGCAAAATCCAACCCAAGTAAAAAAAAGAATAAGATATGTACAACCAAACCCAAGGCATAGAAAACCTATTTACATTAGAGATAAAAACAATCCAAAAATCTTACATCCATACCGAGGTTAAAATCTAATATTCCGAAACCTTGACTAAGACGTTTTGGCAATATATTTTCAAAACTTTTAATTTATAGTTGATGTATGAAAAAATTGTTGTCATTATTTTTAAGTTTCGGAATTCTCAGCCTAACCCCAATTAGCGTTTTGGCATCTGACGTACAGTGCGAATGTATAAAAACAACAGAATCTTTAGCCAAGACTCATTCAAAAGCACCAAATAATTGCATAAATACAACAGAGAATTATTACATTTTATCAAAAGGAAATGTAATTAAAGTCGCCTTTGAATGTAAATTTCTTTCTGAGTGTTCCAAAGAAGGAGATAGGGTATATTTTTACGTACCGAAAGATATTCTATCATCATGCGGAACATTAATTATTCCAATGGGAACAAAATTTTCTGGTTATATTAGAGGAATAACTCCTCAAAAGAAATTGAACAAAAATGCAAGAGTTTATATAAATATAGACAAACTTATACTCCCAGATAATACAGAATTTGAAGTTAAGGCAAAACCATTCAGCAAAGATTTTTCACTCGTTGAAAATGGTTGGATGACAGTAGGAAAACTTGCAGCATCAACAGTAGGAATTGGAGCCATCGGAACAGGAACTGGCGTTGGGCTTGCTTTTATCCCAAAACCACACAAAATAGCAATTGGTGCGGGAACAGGTGTGGCAATCGGATGTTTTATTGGACTCGTTACTGGACTTGTCACTCCAGGATTGAAGTATCATGCCAGACAGGGCGAAGAAATTTACATAATTCTTTGCGAAGATTTAATTATCCCTAAATGTAGTATTAAAGAATGGTAACGAATACAAGGCGGTAAATTCAAGAAGCAATCCAGCTAATTGTTTGATTGTCGGAGTAGCAACGCCGACCTACTTTTCTCACCCTTATTCCCTCTTCAATTAGAGAAGAAAATATAAAAAAAAGGTGTTCAGGATTACCAAACACCATTACCTCTTCAATATAATGTATAATATATCCTTAGATTTCGAACAAGCTATGAAGTCTTTGTTGGATGTCTTCTTCATCAAGTTCGTTTGTTAATCTATTCAAATCTATCGCCATTTGATAATAATTCGCAGCATCATTCGTAAAGCCCATTTCTTGACTTGCTCGACCCGCATTGAAATACGCCAATGTATAATTCGGATTTAGAGCAATTGCTTCTTCAAAATATTCCAAAGCTTCTTCTGCATCCGCCAGCCCATCTAAATAAAGAATACCTAAGTTATTCTGAGCGTATTCATTTTCAGGACTTAACTCAACAGCCTTATGATATGCAACTAAAGCTTCTTCAAGATAATCTTTTTCCCAAAGAGCAATTCCGACCTTTGAATAGGCCCTTGCATCATCTGGATTTAGAGTAATTGCATCACAATATGAACGAATTGCTTGATCCAAATCATAATCAGCCATGTAAATATCACCTAACGCGATATACAAATCATAATTTTTAGGATCAAGAATTATACCAGCTTGATAAGTTGAAACAGCAGCTTCAACATTACCCTTATTTTCTGCATAAATAGAACCCAATGCTTGGCAAACAATTGAAGTCCACTCAGGGTCAGGATTTAAAGAAATCGCCTTCTGATAATGTTCAATTGCATCATCATACAATTCAGCCTTAGCATAAGCATAACCCAATGAATTGTTGAAAAACGGATTTTCTGGATCACGATCAACCGCAAGTTTGAATGCACTCACAGAATTCAACTTATCTTCTTTTGACATGTACAAATGCCCTAATTCATAATAAATTTGAGCCGTATCCACATCAAATTCTAATAATTTTTCATAACAATCAATAGCCTCTTCTGTATTTTCTGGATAATAAGTTTGCAAAATTGTCGCTAATTTTACAAGTACAGAACGATTAAGAGGATTTGCTTCCAAAACTTTTCGATAACATTCAAGAGTTTTATCAACATTTTTGTTGCGAAGGGCTAAATCACCCATCTTGTTGTAAAAATACTCACTCTTTGTTGTTTTTGAAACCGCATCGTTATAAACTTTTTCAGCAGAATCATACATTTTAAACTTTTCTAAAAATTTCCCAACCGTGTTATATGAAAAGATAGAAACATCATTCGACATGTTTTTATAAAACATTTTCATAGTCGGTCTATCCCATGCCAGCATTACACTACCAGTCAAGAAATAATATAAAAATCCAACATAATCCTTAAATGAGCCATCTTGAGTATTAATTTTATTCAAAATTGATTGAGATAAAATCATTCTTGGACGACCAGAAGTCAAAGGATCCATGCGAATTGCAGATTTAAACTCTTTTTCCGCAGATTGATAATCTTGAGCCAACTGCATAAAATAACCTGTATAAAGGTGAGCATCTCTATTTCTCGGAGAAAGAGAAATAGCAGTCTGACATTGTTCAATAGCAGTATCAACACTAATCTGACCTTGTTCCCACATAAGGGTAGCAAGACGATAGTATGTTTCAGGAATAGTCGGGTCATACTTAACCGCATCGACATAGTGTTCAATAGCTTCTTGCAAGTCGTTATTTCTTTGTCCCATTAGATATTTTTCGTGGGCAATTCTTGCTTTTTCTAATGAATTCTGTGCTCTTTCCTTATTTTCTCTATTGTTTGTGCCAATCATTGGCATTAAAACTTGTTCAGACATTTTGAAGCTCCAATATACTAGGTATGCATGTTCCGTCGGACGAGAAAAAATTATCTTTAATACATGGAGCAAAATCTCATCTATTTGTACTAGATAAGTGGAGAAAATTTATCACTATAACAAATTGCCATCTAAATCATATAATTTAATATCCAAACCTTTTTTCTGGATAATTTGTTTAATTTTTGAAACTGCACTGTCTGAATAATTTTCTTTAGGAATAATTATTCTATCAATAGAATTTGCAGGGACCCCATAAGGTATAGCTCTATGGCTAATATAACCAAAATGCCCTTGCATGTTTCCGTCTAAATCTAAAATTGTATCAGGGAAAACTAAATCTCTATTAACCTTGAAGGAATTATCCATGATTGTTTTATTTACTGCTTTTTTATCAACAACAAAAACCATTTCCCCATGGCTACTCTTTTTATGCGGTAAAAAATTTAATTCCCCTTGATTAAATTCTGATACAGGTTTTGAGAAATAATCTTTTATTGATGAAGTTTTTCTTACATCCCAAAAGTCTGCACAAAGAGGAGTTTGGGTTGCAACTCCAGTTCCTGTCCCTACGGCACCTCTAAGATCGCCTGATGTAATTCCGTCATCCAAGATATGCACTAAATCTTTTGGAGATGCAGAATGAAGCATAACATCTTCTGTCAATATATCATTAGCTTTAGGATGGGCAATGTTTGAACCTTTTGTTGATAAATAAGAGTCGTAAGAAGATTCATACAATCTCTTTTGACTTGGTGTTAAACATTCTGCCAATGTATAATCACCATCTTTTACAGCAGCAGACATTTTAATTTTATCAAACGGTAATTTATATTCTGTTTTGGGCATTTGAGATTGAACTCTTTTTATATATTCGCCAATACTTTCACCCACCTTTTGAGGTGTTTGAATACAATCTAGCATGAAAGATGCGATATATTTTTTACGCTCAATCAATGTCTCTTTTAGATATTCTGGATTTTTAATTCCAGACCTGTAGATAGCTTCTCCTGAACCTCCAATGGCATATATGTCCTTATCTTTTAAATATACTGGAACTCGCGATACTGTTTTTAATGTATAAGAAGCTTTTTCAATAGTATCTGCTATTTGCTTTTCTGGTATCATTGCAACACGAGAAAGAGACTCTATTAATTCCCCTCTTGTCATATCTTGCAAATATGGGCGAGATTGAGAATAAGCCTCAAAGAAACTTGATAATTCTGTTACGTCCTGACCAAATGCAGCTCCTTTACGCTCCCCTCTTGCTCTATAACATAAAGAGCCTCCAACATCTAATCTTAAGGGTTTTCCACCTTTCATTACAGTATTACCAGATTTTAGTGCATCCCAATTTGCAAGCCAACAATCTGCACCAAATCCTTCTCGAAGTAACGGTGCATCAGCTTTTGTCGGAAGCCCGTCAAAAGGAAAATATTTACTTGCTACTCCGACTTTTTTAGTTGCTCTATCCCAAGGGTGTGAGGTCTTTGGGGGAATAGTGTAATCGACAAGAGAAACTTTTGCACTATCAACCCCCGCAAGTTCATATAAATCACCTGCAAGCTTTTCAGAACGAGCATGAGCTTCTGATTGTGGATATTTTATATAATATAAATCGTTTGTACCCTTAACTTTTGCCCAATATCCTTCATTGAAACCGCTACAAGAACCATTATAAATAACAAATTCTTGCTCTTTACCGTTTAAATTCAATTTTTTAACGTCCTTAGAATATTTAGACTCTAAATTCTGGATTTTATCAAGAACTTTACTTTGAGAACTCTGCGGTGCAGTTTTCCAACGAGAAGCTATATCCTCAACCATTTGTGAAATTTTTGTATCTTGCGATAAATATTTAGATTTTCGCACTGCTTGAGTTGCAGTATTAAATAAAACCCGTTGTAATGTCATTCTTAATTTTCCCCTTAAATCCTTATATATTTGTATAAAGTATTTTTAAATAAGAAAAATGCTTAAAAAAACGTTAGTGTTAAGAACAATTAATAAATAAAGGGCGGGATTTTATTAATATAAAATCCCGCCCTTTAATAAATCAAAAACTTATATCTAATTATTTCTACTTTGGATTTTAGCTAAAAGTTGAAGGATTTCAATATACAACCAAACGATAGTAACCAATAGAGCAAATCCGCCATACCACTCGAACCATTTATCAACTCTACCAGACAAATTTTCTATCATGTCAAAATCGGTAATCAAGCTGAAAGATGCCACAATTACAACTACACCACTGAACGCTATTCCAACTATTGAGTTTGAAAATATTCCAAAAGTTGGAACATGGAAAAATGAAAGCACAAATTGCAACAAATAGGTTATAAAAATAGCAAAAACAGCACTAGATATAACCCTTCTAAACTTGTCAGTACATCTCACAATCTTTAATTGATATAAGAAAAGCATGCTAAACAAAGCAAAAATTGTTCCCATCGCAGCTTGAACAACAATTCCAGGGAAAAGTTGATTTAACAACGCAGAATAACTACCCAAAAACAAACCTTCGCACATCGCATATAACGAAGTTGTCACAGCTAAAAATTTATTTTTAGGACCAAAACAAATAAATAGAGCCAATCCAAGACCTCCAAAAGTTCCAACAGTTCTCAAGATTGCAACTTTATCAGCAAAACCTGCCAATTGAAGATACCAAGTATAAGCAAAAGTTAGAATTAACAATATACTAAGCAAACAAGTTTTGATAATAGTACCATTTATTGTCATGGAAGAATCATTTTCTAAAGAATTAAATGAAGATGAATTCAAAATTCTTTCTTGTAATACAGGATTAGACATACATATCACTCCCTTCAAAATATCACCTAATCACAAGACATATTAACATATAAAACAAAAATCTCAATTCTCCAAAAAAAATTTATAAAAAGGGCTTTACAATAATTTTTTTTTGTTATACACTAAGGACATAATCCTCAGTAGCTCAATGGCGGAGCATTCGACTGTTAATCGAAGGGTTGCTGGTTCGAGTCCAGCCTGGGGAGCCATAAAGGAGATGTCGATGACATCTCCTTTATTTTATCTAATTATCTAATAATGCCTCATTTTAATTTATAACATTATCCACCAAGATATTTAACATTTATAAATCCGTTTTCTTTATCTAACCCTGTTACAAGAAATCTAGAACCTTTATTCAATAATAATTCATCTTCCTTCCAATGATGGAGGTCAATATAGTAAAAAAAAATAATTGCCACACAAAAGCTATTGTAAATAAATTTTCTAATGCTAAAATCTACTTGAACAATTTTATTATTCCCAGATCGTCTAGTGGCAGGACGAAAGATTCTGGCTCTTTTAACGATGGTTCGAATCCATCTCTGGGAGTTTTTTGCATTCTAAATTTTCACATCCACATCTTTCAAAAAGTTTTTTACTTTCTACCATTTCTCTTGGAGAGGATAGCAAGTTACAACGTCATACTGAGCAGTATCTCTTACTGGTGAGAGTTTGAGATTCTTCGGGTAAATTTGTAATTTATTTTATTATCCCAATTGCAAATCCCTCAGAATGACGTAACTATGATGAACTTAATTTCAATATTTCTCTTTCCCTTATTGCCCCCAAAAGTAGGTCGGCGTTGCCACGCCGACACATAACCAACTTATAGACTTAAAAAACTATTTCCCTTTTAAGAAATCACGCCAATAATTACCTTTACCCGTCGGACTAATATTTTTATGAGCAAAATACGCACAAGAATGAACAGGCGTTGTAGTCGAAGTACTACAATATTGGGCAATTATTTTTTCATCCGTTTCTTGAAGCGTCAGACCATTCCAAGATGTTCCCGTATATGGAACAACAGACGCCGTATCAGTAAAAACAAAAACAAATCTATCAACACCCCATTTATTGGGTCTATCAACACCATTTATATCTACACAGATTTTTGGACCAGTTGGGAGATTATAATAAGCCGCATTATCATCCATGGAGAACAATCTTCCAGAAATGTCCATCTCCATACCAGATTTATCGCACGGCCATTGAGTTATTTCTTGCCCATTTAAGTTCAAATTCTTTAACCCTCTCCTATTTTCAAAAGATGTGGAATATCCTTGTGATTGAGCACCTTTAAAATATGACATAAAATATTTTAACGATGTTCCACTATACTGAGAACCAGTATAGATAGAATCTTGATAATCTCTAAATGACATATCATTATCAGCATAGAAAGCTCGTGAAGCTACATTCAAATCTGCATATGTCTTTTCAAATTGTGATTTTAATTTTTCAGCTCTCAAATTTGCCATCAATGTCGGAATAGTCATCGCTGCAACTACACCAATAATACCCAAAGAAATCAATACTTCCGCTAAAGTAAAACCCTTAAATAATTTTTTCAAAATGTTACCTCATTAAATGAATATATTTATTATTACATTATTTTATTTATAAGTCAACGATATATTCCATTTATTCGTTAAATTATCAATGAATTTATATAATTTTAAATGGATAAATGGAGTTAAAACAATGTCAATAATGAATGATTTAAAAAAAATATTATTGGATGTCAATGTAAATTTGACAGAACTTGCAGAAGCATTATCAAAAAGACTAAACAAGCCATACTCAATGCAAAATTTGTCAAACAAACTCCGCAATGAAACTATCACCCATAGAGAAATGATTTTAATTGCAGATATACTCGGTTATGATTTGAAATTTGTGAGAAAAAATTCTTAGTTGACGGATTTTGAAATAATATGATATAATAAGTTGTTATTTCGTTTTAAATATTTTAGTCAAAAGAGATATTGGAATTGTCAGAAAGGAACTTATGACATCAGGAATTCCGTACTCTTTCGTCCCTGGAACTAAAGCTAAAGCTGATGAAGTTAATGCGAATTTTTTAGCTGTTCTAAACAAGATTGAAGAAACAAATTCTGCAAAACTCAATGTCGATTTATCAAATATTGATGAAACAGGAAAAGCAACTCTCGACGTTGTTAATACTAAAGCTGATAAAAAAGAACTTGATGGAGAATGGCAATACTGCCATTACGTTTTAGCACTAGATGTGGCTTTAACCTCTTCAACCCCGTTATCTTTCGATTTATCAAACTATATGCCAAAAGACGAAAATATTTATGAAATTATTCTTTCTGTAAGGATTGTAACAGGAAGTGGAAATGGGATGTATGCAGCAGGATTATTAAAAAGCACACCAATGGAAAACAATGTTTACTTCTGCAATGCAAGATCAAGAACAACATCTAGTGCAACAGCTTCTGGTTGTGGAATTATCCCACTTGGAGCAGATAAAATTATAACAATTATGCGAACAACTGATTACACTGGTAAAATATCTATCACTTTTGATGGATTTAGAAAGGTCAGATAGAAAGGATTTTTATGAAATATTATATTTACGTAGAGGATAACATCTTAAAAGGTGCTGGTTGTGCAAGATGTTTAAATAAAGAAATTCAAAACATTGAAGTAACTGAAACACTTTGCACGGATTACATTTCAGACAATGAAAAGTACATTTATTCAAATGGCGAAATTGTCAAAAACCCTAATTATGAGGAAATTTTCAAAAAACGAAAAAATTCTGAAAAAATTTCTAAAATAATTGAAAAATTAAACGAGCTTGACAGTAAAAGAATTCGAGCGGTTTGCGAAAACCAAATCAAAGATTCTCAAACTGGCGAAACCTGGCTTGAATATTACAATTCTCAAGCTAATGAACTCAGAAATGAGTTACAAGCCATAGAATAAAAACAAAACTTATGCGAAATAATCCATCATTTGAGCTTGAATGGCATCATTTATACTCTTTGCACCTTTTTTCGCTTCTGGCAAAGAATAAAAAGAATCTAAAAGAAGTCTTTTCTGTTCTGGATTCTCAACATTGTCAGAAACCCTCATCCCTGTAAGATAACTATCTCCATCTGGACCATATTTAAAATCGTTAGAAATTTTTATATCTTTCTCAGATGAAGCAAGAACACGCTTTGTCAATTTAGCAATGTATGAAAATAATGGCATAGTTTTATTTTCGGTAGGGACAACATAGCCATTCACAACAAGCTGAGGAACTGTTTCAAAATCTTCATCATCAGGAAAATATTTTATCGTCTGAACGTGCAAGAAATTTTTATCCTCAGGGAAATAATGCTCAAATGACTCAGAACATTTTCGCATAACATCCTTATATTCTGAAAAATCTTTTCCCTTATTATCATCTATCAAATTAACAAGCAAAGCAGTTCCTATCCTCTTACCTTTTTCATAGTTATAAGCAAAGGAACAAGCACCAACATTTTGTAATCCAGTAAAACTAACGTTATTCATCATGGCTAATATAAAACTTGTAAAAATATTTTTTGCTATGTTTTTGATATAATTTTTAGTAAATATAGGAGAAAGATTATGGCAGAAATAAGAGAAGAATTTATAAACCAAGCGAAACACATCGCAAGAAACGCAGAAGTTTTACCTGGCGGAATTGAAGAATTAGCGGTGAAATTGCAACACGCAGCAGACACAAACACTCCACTAAGAGTAAAACTTGGGATGGATCCAACTAGACCAGACTTACACTTGGGACATACAGTAGTTATGAGAAAACTTAGAGAATTCCAATCTTTAGGCCATAAAATTGTTCTAATCGTAGGTGGAGCAACAGCTATGGTTGGTGATCCTTCAGGGAAATCTGAAACAAGACCAGCTTTGACAAAAGAACAAGTAGAAGAGAACGCAAAATCTTATTTTGACCAAATGTCAAAAGTTTTAGATGTTTCAAATGCAGAAGTTACAAACAATGCTGATTGGTTACACAAAATGAGTTTTACAGAATTGTTAAAACTTTCAGCCCAAGTAACAGTTGCACAAATGATGACAAGAGATGATTTTGCAAAACGTTACGCAGAAGGCAGACCAATTTCTATCCACGAATTCTTCTATCCATTGATGCAAGCATACGATTCTGTTGCAATTGATGCAGATATTGAACTTGGTGGAACAGACCAAAGATTTAACACTCTTTTAGGTCGAGATATTCAAAGTGCTTACGGCAAAAAATATCCACAGTTAGTAATCTTGCTTCCTTTACTAGAAGGAACAGATGGCGTAGTGAAAATGTCAAAAACATATCCAGAACATTGTATATCTTTAACAGATAGTGCAAAAGATATGTTCGGGAAATTGATGAGTATTCCAGATAACATGATTACACGTTATTTCAGCTTATTAACAGATGCAACAAAAGATGAACTAGAAGCTTACGACAAGCAAATTGAAGAGGGTTCAATCAATCCAAGAAATATCAAGATGAAATTGGCACATCAAATCACTGAAGAATATCACGGAAAAGAAGGTGCAGATAAAGCTCAAGAAGAATTTATCAATGTAGTTTCAAACAAAGGAATCCCAGAGGATATTCAAGAAGTAAAAGTAGAACAAGGGAAAAACATTCTTGATTTAATCACAGAATTAAAATTCACTGCAAGCCGTGGAGAAGCAAAAAGATTAATCCAAGGCGGAGGGGTAAAAATTGACGGCGAAAAAATTACTGACATGGGTTATACAATTTCATTTGAAGAAAGTGTAGTATTACAAGCAGGAAAACGTAAATTTGCAAAATTGGTGAAATAATGTTATCAACAATTAAACGTGGAATTTCAAAAGTAAAAGAAGACATAAAAGTAATTTATGAAAATGATCCAGCAGCAAAAAATTTTCTCGAAGTAATTCTTTGCTACCCAGGATTACACGCTTTAGTAGCTTATAGATTTGCACACAGATTGTACAAATGGCATATCCCGCTAATTCCACGTATGATTTCATATTTCACAAGAATTATCACAGGGATTGAAATTCACCCAGCAGCAAGGATTGGCAGAAGATTTTTCATCGACCACGGAGAAGGTGTCGTGATTGGCGAAACCACAATTGTTGGGGATGATGTTTTAATTTACCAACAAGTTACACTTGGAGGAACAGGAAAAGAATCTGGCAAACGTCACCCAACCTTAGGGAACAACGTAATTGTCGGGGCTGGAGCAAAAGTCTTAGGTAATATTACAATAGGAAACAACGTTAGAATTGGGGCTGGTTCAGTTGTAATTGAAGATGTTCCGCCACATTCAACAGTTGTTGGGGTTCCAGGAAGAGTTGTACATAGAGCCATTGTTGACGACCAAGGAAACTTAATGCACAATAGAATTCCTGACCCAGTTAAATGTGATATCAACAAACTTAAAGCCGAAGTTGAAATTCTAAAAGAAGAAATTGAAAAAAGATAAAATAATTTCTACCAAGGATAATCTTTTTCTATTTTCCAACCTGCACGACGAATTTTTTCAGCACATGAAAATCCATTGCCTTCCAAAGAACAATATTTATCAACATCACGATCTGTTCTATCGTGATATAAGGCTTGGATACCCATTCCTTCATCTGAAAATCTTGTTAAATAAAAAACATCTCTTCCAAATCGATTTGGAGCCGCAGCACCATTTATATCAACGATAACTGTCCCATTCTGAACAACCCCAGAATTATTTGCTGTTCCCATAGAGATAAATATAGAATATAAAAAACCATCCGAGGTATAAAAAGTTGTTCTTCTGTCTTGTACTACAACACCCATAGCCACTCGAGTCTTATTTGGATAAAGCCAAGGATCATTACGTTTATATCCACATTGTTTATACGAAGTACAAATAGATGCTGTTTTTATATATGGAGCCCAGTAAGTTTTAAAATATTCTTCAGAACCAAGACCTAAAGACTCGCTAAGAGAAGGTTCCCCAACATCATCGACAGAAAGCCTATATGCTTGATTTAAAACAGAAATTGCTCGTTGAAGTTTTGATATTGTTACATGTTTATTATATGCCGTCATCAAACTTGGAATGGTAATAGCAGCAACAACACCAATAATACCTAAAGTAATCAATACCTCAGCCAAAGTAAACCCTTTGCTCACCTTGTAATTTAACAATATATAACCTCCGATATTTCGTAGGGAATTCCGAACAATATATTTAGACTATAACGCTAACATGTGAAATATGCAAGCTGAAAACAAACAAAAAAGACTAACTATCCTAAAAGCTGTTGGCGAAACAGTGAAAGAACTTCGACTAAAAACAGGAAAATCTATCAGCCTAATTTCGAATGAATTGAATGTATCAAAATCTATTTGGTCAGATGTTGAATTAGGTAAAACAGACCTTCAATTCACAACTTTTTGGAGAATTTGTGAAGCCCTAAACATACAACCAGAAGAATTGATTGCAAAAATTAAAAATAATATCAAAGAAGAAATTACATTTATTGAATAATTTTATATTTCAAACTTTTCATAAATCGTATGAACATTTTGTAAAAAGCCTTGTTTATCGAATATTTTTTCGATTTCTTCTGACGAAAGAAGGCTAGTTACATCTTTATCATTCAATAAATTCTTTTTGAAATCACCATGATTTTGGAAAGCGTCTAAAGCATTACGCTGAACAATCACGTACGCATCTTCTCTTGATAATCCTTTTGCAACAAGTGACAATAAAACTTTTTGAGAAAAAACAATTCCTCCGAATTTATTTGTATTTTTCAACATATTGTCTTTATGTACAACAATATTTTCCATCAAACCATTAAATCTATTAAGCATAAAATCTACAAGAGTTAAGCTATCTGGAAAAATTATACGTTCAGCTGATGAGTGCGAAATATCTCTTTCGTGCCACAAAGGAATATTTTCCAACGCAACAATTGAATTTGCTCTAACAACTCTAGCTAACCCGCACAAGTTTTCGCTCAAAACAGGGTTTTTCTTGTGTGGCATAGCAGAAGAACCTTTTTGTCCTTTGCCAAAACCTTCTTCAAGTTCTAAAACTTCTGTCCTTTGCAAATGTCTAATCTCAGTTGCAAACTGTTCCAAAACACTCGCAATCAAAGCCAAAGATTGCATAAAATATGCGTGATAATCTCTTGCAATAATTTGAGTTGAAATTTTTGCAGGCTTCAATCCTAAATGTTTACAAGTAACTTTTTCAACTTCTGGAGAGATATTACTATAAGTTCCAACAGGTCCAGAAATTTGTCCAACACGAATTTGTTCTAAAGCGTGAGCAAAATTTTCTCTCTGTCTTGATAAAATATCAATCCAAGAACACATTTTTACAGCAAAAGTCATTATCTCAGCGTGAATACCATGAGAACGGCCAATACAAACAGTATCTTTATGTTTTTCAGCCAATGCTCTCAAGGTTGCAATAGTCTTATCCAAATCTGCAAGAATTATTTTTCCACTATCTTGAATTTGTAATGCAAAAGCAGTATCAATAACATCAGAACTAGTCATTCCAACATGGACATAGCGTCCTAAATCGCCAAGACTTTCATTTACACAAGTCAAAAACGCAATAACATCGTGTCGAACTTCTCGTTCAATTTCATCAATTCGTTCAACTGTAAAAGTCGCTTTTTCTCTAATTTCATTTGCAGCTTCTTTAGGAATAGTGCCTAATTCTGCGTACGCATCACAAACAGCAAGTTCAACTTGCAAATAATAATTGAATTTGGAATTCAAATCCCAAATCTTTGCCATTTCTTCTCTTGAATATCTTTCTATCATACGACCATTCTAACATGGAAAAATTTTTATTGTTGATTAAGGTTATCAATTATTTTAAAACTCGGATAAGTTTTGCCAATTGTTGAAAACTCTTTATCCGCAAGTTTCAACGAATTGCGAAATAATTCATCTATCCGAATTTCATGCCCGTCATTATCCAAAATTTTAACCTTTGGAATATTTTTCAAAACCGTAAAACCCTGTTCCCCAGAACCAATATATGGATCAATTGTTGCACTAAATTTTCTATCAGGATTAATAGGATTAGAATTTTCATCCAACAATTTTTCCCCATTTATTTCAATCTGCAAAATTTTATATGTTTTATCTTCAAAACTTCCAACACCAACAATCGTAATATTCCTTGAGCATTGTACAAATCTTGAATTGCCTCTATCTCGATACATTCTATTCAATGTTGCATTTTCAAAAACTTGTTTCAATTCAGCAACAGAAATATCTATTTTTACCAAGGCACAATTTGCACACATTACCCTTTTAAAATCATAATTTGTAATAGTATCACTATCTTTTGTCGCCAAAGGAGCCATAGTGAACCCCGTAGAATGAAATGCAATTTCAGTTTGCCCAACCCTTTTCATATTATCAGAAATAAATGTGCCCAATGGACATGGATCTGAATAACATTTTGTTAAATTAAACACTCGATGAGAAATTGTTTTCATCAATTGTGTTTCGTTTTCATATTCCACAATCGGATTTTCAAATTCAGGAATAAAATCAAAATTATCAACTTTAATCTCTTCAACATTGTGAATTTTATCATCAAGTTGCATTTTATACAGGGAACGAGCAAAAGAAAATGGGTAATAAATATTATTATCAAAATCTGACTTTATCGGAGAATGCTCATGTCCACCAATTATTAAATCAATATTTTTATTTAATTTTCGCTCTGCAAATTGCTTCAACTGTAAACTATACGGATACCAATGATGATTAAGAACAATTATTCTATCATAATCTTCTTTAATTCCTTCTAACAAATTTGCAAAATATTCTTCTGGCTCTAATAATTCATACCCAAACTTTTTAACGCAAGAATTATTTAAACAAAAGCCTGTTATCAAAATTTTATGCCCATCAAGTTCAACTATTTTGTATCGTGGAACCCATGGTGCGAATTCACCAGTCTTAGAATTTTTGAGATTTGCACAGACTACATTTATCCCAGCGTTATTAAACTTTTCAATAGTTGACAAAAGATATTCAAAATCAGATTTCACAAATCCAAAATCGTTATTTCCAAGAGTTATAAATATTTCAGATTGAGGTAAAAGTTTTTTAATTTTTAAATACGCATTGACAGATAAATCTTTTTTATAAATACCTTTAAACAAATCTCCCGCATCTAAAATTAGAAAAGGGGAAGATTTTTCATATTCAAAATTATAAATTCCGCTCAACAAACGGCTGAGGTTTCTACTTTCTTGATGGGAATCTGTAATTGCGTAAATATTCAATGTCATAACAGAAATATCATAGCAGAAAAAATTTACCAAGGGTAATCTTGTGGAGCCTTCCAACCTTTTTTGTAAAAATTAAACGAAAAATAAATAATCCCTCTCCCTTAATCCCTCTCCCTAGGAGAGGGATATATGCTTGAGTTTTATACATAAATGTATGGTGTAAGATTTATCCTCTCCCAGAAAGAAAGACTATTTCGAGAGAGGGTTCTTTTTTATACACATAACCCCCTCCCTAACCCTCCTCCCTTGGGGAGGGAACGATGTACAATAATTTTACACACACGTCATACTAAGCGAAGCAAAATTTCTCATCAATCTAGAAGGTTTTTCAATAAAAAACGTCCCCTCTCCTTGGAGACACTAGCTGAACCGACGAAACGAAGTTGAGTCGAGTGAAACTGCGTGCCGTATGGCTGATTAATATTATTTTCTTCCTCTCCTTGGGGAGAGGATTGAGGTGAGGGGTTAATCTAAACAAGTATAATTTTAGATTCTTCGGGAAAATTTGGAATATTTTATTCTACCTTCTTCTGTTTTTCACCCAGAATGACAAATTTGTTAGGTTATTTCCCTCTCCTTAGGGAGAGAAATAATGTTCAAAACTTAAACAACTTCTATTTAGAATAAATTGAAATCCCTTTTAAACTCAAATATGTTATAATTTAATTATGAATGACAAATTGAAAGAAACTTTAAAACTTCTGCCATCGCTTCCTGGTTGTTATATTTACTACAATTCAGATAACGAAATTATCTACGTTGGGAAAGCTAAAATTCTTAAACGTCGTGTTATGTCATATTTCAACAGAAAACATCACGACAGCGTTAAGGTTAATATTTTAGTTTCTCAAATCGACCACATGGAATACATCATTACAAATACAGAAGTCGAAGCCCTTATCTTAGAAAGTCATTTAATCAAAAAACATAAACCTAAATACAATATTTTATTGAAAGATGATAAAAAATATCCTTATTTTTTAATTACGAATGAAGATTTTCCAAAAATATCAATAGTTAGAAAACGGAACATGAACCCAGAAAAAGGTAAATATTATGGACCTTATACAAATATTCGTGCAATGCACTCAACTCTTGATTTTTTGAAAAAAATATTTCCATTAAGGCAATGCAAAACACCAAAATTTTCATCAAGACCTTGCCTATATTATCACATTGGGAAATGTCTTGCACCTTGCCAAAACCTTGTAACAAGTGAAGAATATAAAGCAATTGTCCATCAAGCAGAACTATTTTTATCTGGGAAACAAACAGAGTTAATGAAACAACTGATGGAACAAATCCAAAAATATTCTGACTCAGAACAATTCGAAAAAGCCGCTCGACTTCGTGATAGCTATTTTGACCTCAAAAAAACACTGGAAAAACAAAAAGTAGTTTATGAAAACACCAAACTTAACGAGGACATTATTTCTCTAATTCACGAGGACGGAATTCTCGCTATCGTTATAATGATGATTAGGGAAGGACGCTTAATCGACAAAAAAGACTTTACCTATGAAGTTGAAGATGAAGATAAAACAGAATTTTTTGCAACATTTTTCAAGGAATACTACAACACTTTATCCTTAGAGTTCCCTGACAAAATTGTATCTAATGAGCTTGAAGCCGTTGGAGACAAAGCATTATACGAAGAATGGTTAGAGATAATTTCTGGCAAAAAAGTTAAAATTAGTTACGGAAAATCGGCCCAAGGAAAAGAGCTCCAAACTCTTGCAGATAAAAATTGCCGAGTAGTAATTGATAACGCAAAATTATCCAAAATGTCTAAAATCAACGAAGATTTTAACAATATTGGTTCATACCTAAAAGAAAAACTACATCTAAATAATTTTCCCCACAGAATGGAATGCTATGATATTTCACACATTCAAGGGACAAATACTGTTGCCTCAATGGTAACATTTATCAACGGATTGAGTAAAAAATCTGAATACAAAAAGTTTAAAATTAAATCAACTGAAGGCAAACCAGACGACTTTTTATCAATGAAAGAAGTTCTTACAAGGCGACTTGTTCACCTTGGAGATAAAGGTTGGGACAAACCAGATTTAATCATCATTGATGGAGGTAAAGGACAACTATCTAGCGTTATGCAAATTGTGAAAGAACTCGGCGTGACAGGAATTGATTTTGTCAGCCTTGCAAAAAGACAAGAAGAAGTTTTTCTACCAAACCAATCTCAATCTATTCTTCTTCCTAGAGAATCTAGTGCCTTATTCCTTATTCAAAGAATAAGAGATGAAGCTCATAGATTTGCAATAACTTATCACCGAAAATTACGGTCAAAAACTGAAATTAAAGAAAATGGAATACAAAAATAACACTTTTATTATTTTCTTCTCCGTGATAAAATTCAAATATGGATAGATTTGAATTTATTAAAGCAAAACGTATCGTTTTCAAATTAGGAACTAATGTATTAAGAAATGATGATGGTTATGTATCTTTGCCACGTGTTTACACTTTCATTGAAGATATTGCCCATCTTGTAAAATCAGGGAAAGAAGTTATTATCGTAACTTCAGGTGCAGTGGGATTAGGTAAAAAAAGACTAGGGCTTGATGATACCAGTGGAACAGCACTAAAACAAGCATGTGCTGCAATTGGGCAAGGTAAGCTAATGTCCATTTACGAAAACGGCTTTGACACATACGGATTGACAGCAGCTCAAATTCTTTTAACAGAAGACGATTTTTCAATTCGTCAAAGATACTTAAGCTTGAGAACAACATTCAACAAATTACTTGAACTTGGGGTAATTCCTGTAATTAACCAAAACGACACAGTTTCAACTTTGGATGTCGCACTTCGTTATGTTAAAGAAGATATGCAAGTATGTTTTTCTGATAACGACAAACTTTCAGCTCTTGTTGCTAGTGAACTTGATGCAGATTTATTAGTAATTTTATCAGATATTAACGGACTTTACGATGATAATCCAAAATCAAATCCAAATGCTAAACTCATTAAATCAGTAAAAGAAGTTAATGACGACATTTTAGCACTCGCTTCAGGTGTTTCTGATGGCGGAAGAGGCGGAATGGAAACAAAATTAAAAGCCGCAAGACTTGTAACTCGATTTGGGGGTAAAGTTCTTATCGCAAACGGCAAACAACCATATATCATCAAAAGAATTTTTGAAGGCGAAGATTTGGGAACAATGTTTTTACCATCAGACGAAAACCTTTCTGATAAAAAACGTTGGATTGGTTATGCCACAAACATTGTAGGGAAAATCATTGTAAACGATGGAGCAAAACATGCACTGATTTCAAAAGAAAAAAGTCTTTTACCTATCGGTGTAATTGGAGTTAAAAACCACTTCCAAAAAGGAGATGTAATCTCTATCCTTGATGAAAAGCATCACGAATTTGCTCGTGGCATTGTCAACTATGATTCGCATTCTTGCGAAAAAGTTATCGGTTCTCATTCTGATAACATCGCAGACATTTTAGGATTTAAAAACTATGATGCAATCATAACTCGTGACAACATCACAATATTATAACGTTTTACTCACCACAAAATTAGGAGAGCTAAATTGGAAAAGAATTTTATTGAAATAGCTAAGAATGCAAAACAAGCATCACTAAAAATTGCCGAACTAAATACAGAAATAAAAAACTCTGCATTGAGTAAAATTGCGGATTTTTTTGAAGCTCACAAAGCTGAAATTTTTGAAGCGAACAAAAGAGATTTAGAAGAAGCTGAAAAATTAGTTGAAAATGGAGAAATTACAAAAGCTACTTTCAACCGTCTAAAACTTGACGAAAACAAAATGAGAGATATGATTCAAGGAGTTCGAGATATTGCAAATCTGGAAGATCCAATCGGGAAAATTCTTTTCAAAAGAGAACTAGATTCAGATTTGACATTAACAAAAATTTCTTGTCCTATCGGGGTTTTGGGGATAATTTTTGAAGCTAGACCTGATGTAATTTCACAAATTTCGTCCCTAGCAATAAAATCTTCAAACGCCGTAATTCTAAAAGGTGGGAAAGAATCAAAACACACAAATGAAAAAATTATGGAAATTATTAATTCTGCATTAAACGAAGTAAAAGAATTTCCTAAGAATGTTGTACAACAAGTATTTTCAAGAGAAGATGTTGCAGAAATGTTAAAATGCGACAACTACATCAATTTAATAATTCCTCGTGGGGGAAATAAACTAGTAAAATTTATTAAAGAAAATACGAAAATTCCTGTACTCGGTCATGCCAGTGGAATTTGCCATATTTTTGTAGATAAATCAGCAGATATTGAAATGGCATCAAGAGTTGTAATAGATGCAAAAACTCAATACCCTAGTGCCTGCAATGCAGTTGAAACACTTTTAATCCACAAAGATTTTCCAAAGGCTAACGACCTTTTGGCATCTTTACAATTATCAGAAATAAAACTTGTTCCAAACCCAGAAGATTGGTCAACTGAATATGGTGACAAAATTTTATCTTATAAATTTGTCGATTCTCTTGATGAAGCCATTGAGCATATAAACACATATGGTTCTGGACATACAGATAGTATTATTACAAAAGACATCCAAAATGCAGAAAAATTCATGAACAATGTAGATTCCGCAGGGGTTTATATGAATGCTTCAACTCGTTTTGCTGATGGATTTAGATATGGTTTTGGTGCAGAAGTTGGAATTTCAACTAACAAAACTCACGCAAGAGGACCTGTTGGACTTGAAGGGTTAACCATTTACAAATACAAACTTATCGGTAACGGAAATATTGTAGATGACTACGTAAAAGGCACAAAACATTTCCACCACAAAGATTTACCTTGTTCATAATAGACTAAGAATTTCGCCAAGGCTCATTTGGCTGAATATAACGGAGTTTTACCCTCAAAAAATCCTGTTCTGAATTTTTAACATGTTCCGTTCCAATACATTCAAATTTTGAACTTCGTGGGAACACTATTTCGTCACAGGTTTCATTTCCCACCCGAGAAACTCGTGAGCCTTTAGGAACTTCAATTTCATAGGCAATTCCAGTATCATTTGTCAGATACCTTGATGCATAATCTTTATTTGAAGTCGCATAAGCGTACTCTTTCATATCAATTACATCGCCTTTTTTAATTCCTAGCCTTTTCTTATATAGACCATATTCTGAGAAGAAATCTGGCTTTTCACCAATGCAACGATATACATTAAGCATTTTTTCAGTTGGCTTTAACTTTTTGAACTCCATATCAGTAAGACTAACCATTTCTCGAGGAGTCATTTCTTTTACAAAAGTATCACCCATATATTTTGGATTTCCTCCAGTTATAAAGAAATGATTTATCCCATTTAAATCACCATGTAGTGATACGGATTCACGATTAGTTTGGCGAATAACTCGTTGTTCTTTACACGCTTTCCAATATTCGTGACAAAACAAAGGCTTATTTACAGCGGATTGTTTCAGTACATTTGCGGGTTGTTCATGTTTAAGAAAATTCGCCGTTTTCGTTCCCAATTCAGAAACAATTGTTCTTACAGTATCAAATTTAAAACCCATAAAAATAACTTTCCCCTTTTGTATATCTATATAAAACAAAAGAGGAAAGATTATTGCCTAAAAAACACCAATCTTATTAAATTTTTGCAATTTTTTGAGATTTATATTCAATTAAACATTTTGCCAATTGGTCTGGACAACTTGTTGGCTTTGAATTACAAGTAATTCCTTGCAATTTTTCAATAACGTCATCAATCGGCATTCCTTTAATTAAACTCTTAATACCTTTTAAATTACCGTTACATCCTCCAATGAATTCAGCATCTACAACTTTTCCATCTTGAATAGCTACTTGCATTAATTGGCAACAAGTTCCAACCGTTCTATATTGAATTACTTCTGGTTTATCTGTCATAATCTTTCCCTCTTTCCTGTGCTATAACTCCAATCTATCACAATTATTAAAAAAGAGTAAGCCCCAAATGAGAACCTACTCTTTTTATGAATTTAATCCTTCTTCAACCTAGTCTTTTTTCAAGAAATCAGGAACATCTAATTTCAATTGTGGCATTTGAGGGAAACCTGCATTTGTTGATAATGTAGAATTTCCTATACCAGATGTTGATTTACCTTGGAAATACTCAGCAGCTGATAGTTGCGGAGTATTGATTGAACTTTGGTCAGGTTTTTCAGAAAAGCCTGTTGCAATAACAGTAATCTGAATTTCATTTTGGAACGCTTCATTAATTGCAGTACCAATGATTACATCCGCATCATCCTTAACAACATTGTTAATAATAGTTGTTGCATCATTGATTTCATACAATGTCATATTAGAACTACCAGTGATATTAACAATAATACCAGAAGCACCATCAATTGAAGATTCCAATAATTGAGAATTGATAGCCATTTCAGCAGCTTTGATAGCTCTTCCTTCACCTTGAGCTCTACCAATACCCATCAACGCTGTACCAGAATCTTTAACAACCTTTCTAACGTCGGCAAAGTCGATGTTAATCATTCCTGGAATAGTAATAATATCTGACAAGCCTTGAATACCACGGTATAGAACTTCATCTGTTACACAGAAAGCTTCTCTCAAACCGATTTGACGTTCAACAACTTGAAGCAACTTATCGTTTGGAACAACAAGGATAGCATCAACATATTTTTTAAGTTTTTCAATACCAGCCTCTGCTTGAGCCATTCTTTTTTTACCTTCCCAAGAGAAAGGTTTTGTAACAAATGCGATAGTCAAAATTCCTAAATCTCTAGCAATTTGAGCAACGATTGGAGCAGCACCAGTACCTGTTCCACCACCCATACCAGCAGTAATGAACACCATATCGGCACCATCTAAAGCTCTTGTGATATCATCTTTCATTTCTGTTGCAGCTTTTTCACCAGTTGAAGGATCTCCACCTGAACCCAAACCTTTTGTTGTCGCAACACCTAATTGCAATTTGTTTGGAACATTACTATATGTCAAAACTTGTAAATCTGTATTCATCAACCAGAATTCAACGCCTGCAAGTTTTGCCTTAATCATACGGTTTACAGCATTTCCGCCACCACCGCCGACACCAATAACCTTGATTCTGGTAGGATTTATATTCGATCTTTGATTATTATTATCATAATTTGAAACTATATTATCCATTGTACCTCCTACGTTTCATTTTTTACTTATATTATATACTAAAAAATTTACATTTCACGTATTTGAATATTTTGTAATAATATTCAAAAGAGAGTGCAACAGAAATTTTTCCAATATCTAGGCTTGTAAATCCAATTTATTCCCTTGAGATTTTGATTTTAGAGCTTGAGCTTTCATTTTAATCTGATTTGCTTGATTTGCAACTTTATAATCTTGACCAGACGGATCAGAAGGAGCTAAAGCAGCACGAATTACAGTATTAGCATGGTCAATTGTTTGTTGAGGATTCTTTTTATTCAAAACAGGCATCTGAATAGGCACATGTCCAGAAACAGGGATACCATCAGCGTTTCGTTCAATTGAAATTGCTCCAGCAAATACCCCACCAGCAGACTTGTGAGCCATCTCATGTGCGTAAATATGATTATAATTTCTATTAATAATTTCTTGTTTTGAAGCTAAATTTACTACCATACACACCCCTGCTATTATTGTAGCAATTTAATCTACTTATGTCAATTAGGATTTTAATTTGTAACAATATGTTAAGAAAAATATTAACATCCTCAAAACCTTGCTCCAACTGACTTAAGAAAAATAATAAGAATTTAAAAAAAACATGATTGAGGCAATTCTCCCAAACAAAAAAACTTTATATAAACATATAGGTGGAAAACAATATAGAAAGTGGAAAGGGAATTACTATGTCAATTTCAAATTTATCGGCTGTTGGTTATCAACCCCAAGTAACGTCGTTCACAGCGAAAAAGTACAATGGACCAGAAGATTTTAAACCTGGTTTAATTATGCCAGAAAAAGAAGAAAAGAAAAATAAACATACAGTACTAAAAACAATTGCAACACTTGCTGTTGTAGTTGGTGCAGCAGTTCTTCTTAAAAAACATGGTAAATCAATTTTGAACAAAATTAAAGGATTCTTTAATAAAGGTGCTAAAGCTGCAACAAACGCAACTAATGCAGCAAATACCGCACAAGCAGGAAATAAAATTAAAGTTAACACACCTGCAAAACCAGCTGCTGAAGTAGTAAGAAATATTGAAACCAGCACAGCGAATTCAAGTGCAAGAAAAGCAGTAGAACAAGCAATTAAAGACACTCCAACAAAAGCACAACAAGCTGCATACGATGAATCTATTAGATATGTAGCTCCAACAGCAGAACAAAAAGCCGCAATTAAAGCCAATAATGCAGTGGCAGCAAGAGAAACAGCAATTGCTCATCAAATTCAAAATGCAGCATCTCCAGAAAGTGTTAAAGCTTTGGAAAAAGCTAAACAAGGAATGTCAGAAGTTAACACAAGCCTAAATGGATTGTTTGAAAGTAACGGTGCAAAATTAACAGTAAAAAATGGTAAAATTGTAAAAATTCAAACACCAGACGGCAGAGCAATTACAAAAGAATTGAATATCGCAAAATATGAACACAAACACGGTATTGATGTATCAAAATTAACTCCTGCACCTGCTCCTAAAGCAAAACCAAAAGCAAAAATAAAAGTTGATACTAAAAAACAACAGGAAATTGATGCAGCTTGGAAAGAATATACAAGCAAACAAAATGTTCCAACAACAGAACAAATCTTCGCTCAAAGAAATGCAGATGCTGCAAAATTAAAACAAGAACAAGTTTCTCAAGCTTGGGCAGAACATACAACGGTCCCAAAACAAACAACAGCTAAAACTGAACAAAACATCGCAGACATTTTCGCTCAAAGAAAAGCTGAAGAAGCAGCATTAAAACAACAACAAATGGACGAAATGTGGGCAGCAGCAGGTTACTAAAAATTGCACCTAAATAAAAATTCCACAAACTTATAAAAACATCGATTGGCGATTTAATTTAATCTCTTTTATCTGAGAAAGATAATCCGAGTTAGTTAAGTCGCCAATTGATTTGTATAACTTCAATACACTTGTTTGAATATTTTCAGAATTCATTAAAATCATATCATTTGCCATTTCAACATTAGACATTGCAAGTCTTGTCATATCCCTAAATCCAGATGATGCAATTTCTAGAGCTAATTCATTATTACTCGCAGTTTTAAAAATAGCTTGAGCTACAAGCATCGGCATATGAGAAATCAAAGCAACAGCTTCATCATGCTTTTCAGGGGTTGTAACAACAGGTGTCGCCCCAAGTTTTTCAATAATAGAAATTAGTGTTTCATCATTCCCCCAAACAGGAGTAACAACCCACTTTCTACCACGAAACAACCCTTCCATAGAATTTTCAAACCCTTGATGTTCTGTTCCAGCCATAGGATGAGAAGGAATAAATTTATAAGGTCGTTTTTTCTTAGATACAAACTGTTTCAAGGAACAAACATCCGTTACAATAGTATTAGGGAGGAGAACATTTTCTAACTCATCTAAAACTTGAAGAGTTTTATTCATTGGAGAACAAACAAAAACAATATCACAAGTTTTCAAAATCGAAAAATCTTTGTATATTCCTGTACCATTTTGAGATTGAGAAACAGCAACAACGTCATAATTGAGTTTTTTTAAATCACGATAAATAGAACCACCAATCAAACCCAAACCAATAATCCCAATCTTCATATATCATCTCTCCTTTTTGAAGATAATATACCACAAAGACATTCCGACTTACATTATGCTATTACGTTGCTTATACGAGTTTGTATTATTCATGCGAAAGCCTATAATGAATATATTTTGCAATTTTTCCAATAGCAGCATCCTTTGCCTTGTAATCATTTGACAATGAGTCTAGCAAAGCCTTCGCTTCTTTCAATACTTCTTTTGAGTGTTCTGGGTTAGTTCTTTTTAAAGCATTTGCAACACTAACCTTATCATACATCAGCTCTTTGATATAATCTTCTTTAGGTCTGAAAGTCCTTGTTTTAGACAATTCTTCGTAATTATTAATAATATTTTTAGTCGCTGTCATTTTAATATCTAAAGTATTAATATACTTTCCAAACTCATTATTCTCTTTTAGAACTTTTGCTAATTTGAAACCAAAAAAGACAATACCAAAATCATCTTTATCCTTAATTTTTCGATTTAATCCATTTCTCGTAATCATCATAGTATTTTCGAAATTTGATTTGTTTTTATCTAATAATATTGTATATAATTTACTTGTAAAAAATTCATCATTAACATTTTCAAGTTTGTCAATAAATTCAAACGTTTTAGAAATAAACACTTTTTCTTTAGAGTTCTTTTTAAATTCATCATACAAGCCAGAATAAAAATCCGTAAATTTTTCTTTTGTAATAGGTTCTTTATTCAATACACTATGTATTACTTTTTCAGAAGATAAATCAAAAACATTTTTCAATTCTTTAGGGTCCAACCCTTTATAATTCATGTTGAAAACTAAATCAGAAATTTGCTTTTGTGCAAAGGTCCTAATTCTACATAACTCTCGCTTGTCAACTATACTTGGGTCTTCATATAAAGAATTGATATTTTTATAAATTGCTAACAATCTCTTTTTATTTTCTTTAGGGTTAGCTTTTTCATTTTTCAAAACAATATCCAAATCTGTCCTAATTAACTTGAACAAATAAGCTTCTTTTGTATTCAATGACCGAGAAATAGTGTTGAAATTTTTACCTATGGTATCATAATTTTCACAAACATCTTTTAGTGCATTTCTTGCCATCGTCATATAAGTTAAATACTTATCTGGTTCTGTGTCTTTATAAAGATTGGCAAGTTCAGCTGCCCTTGTTGCAATATGCACACTATCATTTTGTTTTTGGGCACACTTGAGAGCTTTTGTAGTTATTGTTTTTAAGAACGGAATATTTTCTTGATTAGTTTTTATCAAAAAGCTATAAATTATTCCAGCAAAATTATTTTGCTGGGCTTCAATCATCCTTTGAGCGATATTGACAAATGTGTTATTGAAAAGAGTTTTCAACTGATTTGTATTACATTTTTCACTAACACGGTATAAATCATGTGCTAATAATTCAGGTTTTATTTTATGATCCTTTGAAAAAGGATTATAAATATAATTCTGCATTGTTTGCAATGTTTTTTGAACAGGAATCTCAGCAGAAGAAATTCGATTTATATTCATAGGTTTACATATTCCTCTATTGTTAATTTATAGCGACATAATATACAAAACCTCTAAAAAATAAATTTGTTAATGAAAAATACTTTTGAACATAATATCATTCAAAAGAAATTCAATAAATTTATTTGTGATAGAATTCTGTTATGAATAAAAATTTTATTGTCAATATTAATGATTGGGGATATTCCGCACAAAGACAAGATGGCGGGAATAATGATTATTATTTTTACCCCCAAAATGAAACTGAATTTAAACAAGAAGCGTTAACCTCAGGCGGTATAAGTTGGCTTTTTATTTCTAAAATAAATAATCATTTTGAGTATCATAATACCATTGTTCGTAAAATATTTTCAGAAGATATTAGAACCCGAATGAGTACAACAACTATTAAAAATGTTGATATTAGTAAAAAATTTTCAAATACGTTCATTGTGGCAGTACCAAATAATTATAAATATCTATTGAATATATTTTATAATTATATTGTAGTCCAAATGAAACAACAACAAGTGGAGTTTATTCTCAATTCTAAAGATTTGTTGTTATTGGAAGATGACAATAATTTAAACCCTGTTGACAAAAATAACAAAAACATTAATGAAAAAACAGTATTACAATATAATCGTTCATTATCAGAAAAAGCAAAAGCTATAAAAAAGGCTAATTTTAAATGTGAACTTGATAAAAATCATATAACATTTATTTCAAATATTACTAATAATAATTTCGTAGAAGCTCACCATTTAATTCCTTTAAATAAAAGAGATGAATTTGAAGTTGAAATAGATATTGCATCTAATATCATCTCTCTTTGCCCGAATTGTCATAAAAAACTACATTTTGGCAAATTGTCAGAAAAAGAAAATTTATTAAGAAAATTATATAAAGAAAGGATTTCATTACTAAATAAACAAGGTATTTTTCTTTCAGAGGAAGAATTAATAAAAATGTATTCGACTTCAGACTAAAATGTAAAACCCACGATACTTTATATCAAAATCTCTAACGCAACGTAATTAAAAATACATTTGAGCATATTTTCAGAATACTTGAACTCTTAATAAAACTCAAAGAGCATTAAAAAAGAGCCTCAATCGGCTCTTGATTTTAAATGGTGGAACTTCACATACGGATTAACACTCCAAACTTGCCAAATCGCACCAATCTTGGAATTGATCTAAATAGAGATTATAAATTCTTCTATTCTCATTTTCTTCATCTATTATACTTTGTTGCATAACTTTATATTTTGCGATTGCATCTTTACGCATTAAATTCATTGCCTTCTTACGTGGAGCTTTATATTTACGATACTGTTCTTGTTCAAATTCTTCTACAAGTTGGTTTAAATTTGCTTTTTTATCTTTCTTTAAATCAGTAGCTATATTATCATTATCAAAATACCTATTTAGAACTTTTTTTATTAATTTTCCATAAGCAACCTTACTATCTTGTGATGGTTTTGATACATTCGCAATTTTTACATCTGTGGATAAGATAACCGAACCAACACTCGGTTGACTAGTTAATTTTAAATTTTTATTTAGAAGCTTTTTAGGTAAATTTATTGTACTCTTTGCTTTGTTGTTAGGTAGAGAACTAACAGCTTTTCCAAAACATTTATTTGAAGAATTCTGAATATATGGATTTACAGCTTGTATAATTAGAAGTATAGTTTTATAAATTTGTAATCTTAAGCAATCGGGAAAGTGTTTAGTTTTATTGGGGTTTGTTGCCTCTTCCCATGTCTAAAGAAATGTAGTGTCAGAATTATCCTTTTTATCCTTTTCTTATCCTTAAAATTATCCTTTTTTCCGTTGGCTCTCTGTGTTTTGCCCTCAATCTCGCACACTGTTTAGGTTTCAAAAAGGATAAATAAAGGATAATTTTAATTACATTTGAAGAGTTTTTATTTAAAAATTTCCCACTTGTCGGAAACCCATTTAAAACGTATATTTCCACGTTTAAAAATATTTAAGGGAAGCAAAATTTTTGTCTCAAAAAATGTAATTTTAACTCCAAATGTAATTGTTGAGAAAATTTTTAAAAATCGTTTAAACCTCTTTTAAAATAAGGTTAAAGAGTATTTTTTGTTTAAAATATTTTCCGGATGAAATGTTAGAAATAACGATTACATTTTTGAATAAAAATTTTGTTAAATGTAATTTAAAAATGTAATCATAAATGTAATTATAAAATGAAAAAATGTAATATTTTCTGATTGAATAATTACATTTTTATTCGACACCTTCTGACACATTTCCCACAAATAGACTTCCAATTTAATAACTTTAGAGCGATAGATGGAAGTATGAAAGATATGCTTAAAAAATTTAATACAACAGAAACGTGGATAGATGTTGAAACTTTAGCCAACCTGAAAGGAATTTCAAAGCGAGCAATCAGGTTAAGTTTTAACAGTAAAAATTCAAATTATGAAACCAAAATTGAAAACGGCAAAGGTGGACATCTATACAAAATAAGATTATCAAGTATTGAAGAAGAGTTACAAATAAAATATATTCATGAATACTATGATACCCTTTCAACCACTAACAATATTATTGAATTACATAATTTTGAACCTAAAGCAGAAAAAATTATTTCTTTTAAACAAAGAGAGCTTGCACTTGCAAAATACGATTTAATCAAAATTTGGGAGAATTACAGGTTAGAACAAAAACAAAAAGGTATCTCTAAAAAAGTTGCGGATAGAGAATTTTTAACAACATATAATACCGGCTTGTTATATTCAAAAATATTCAATGTTTTAGGGAATATTAGTATCGGAGCATTATATCGTTGGAAAATGTTATTAGATAAAAATCCCGATTGGACAATATTAGTCGGAAATTATAACTACACAGCAAACGGTTGTTATAGAACAAGCCTTAATGAAAATGAAATTAAAATATTTTTAAACATACTTTTATCTCCGAATAAATTTTCAATCGGAAGGGCAATATCTTTAACGCAATATATTCTAAAAGAAAAGAATGCAGAAAATATTCCGACAGAAGTTACATTTAGAAGATATGCCAAATGGTACAAAGCAAATAATTTAGATAAATGGACTCTTGCACGTGATGGTATGAAAGCCTTAAAAGATAAGGTTGAACCATATATCGTAAGAGATGTAAGTATACTTGAAGTCGGACAGGTTTTGATTGCTGACGGTCATACCTTAAATTTTCAAGTTATAAATCCGTTTACAGGCAGACCATCAAGAGCGACATTAATTGGTTTTCTTGATTGGAAATCGGGTGGACTTGTCGGATATGACATTATGCTTGAAGAAAATACTCAAAATATTGCAAATGCTTTGAGGAACGCAATTTTAAATATGGATAAAGTTCCTGAATATGTTTATCAAGATAATGGTCGTGCTTTTAAATCTAAATTCTTTAATGGCGATTCTAAATTCGAAGAACTAGGTTTTACAGGTATTTATGAAAAATTAGGAATAACACCTGTTTATGCAACACCATATAATGCTCGTGCAAAAGTTATTGAGAGATTCTTTTTAGATTTTCAAGAAAGTTTTGAAAAACTAATGCCGAGTTATATCGGCACAAGCATTGATAATAAACCTGCGTATATGAACAGGAATGAAAAACTCCACAAACAAATTCACGCACAAAAAGCGAATTTTGTTCCGAATATTGAACAAGCATTAATCTTAATAAAAGAATGGCTAAAGTTTAAACATTCACAGCCTTGCCCTAATAATAGAAATAAAACTATTGCACAAATGTTGACAACTATTCAAAAACAAAATATTGATGAATCACAGCTTGATGATTTAATGATGGATACTGTTGTAAAACACATTGGTAGAAACGGTATAAGATTTTTAAAAGCAGATTATTTTAATGATGCACTTTACGGAATAAGAGGGAAATGCGTTGTTAAATACAATTTAAACGACCTTTCATATATAAAAATATATTCGATGAAGGGCGAATTTTTATGCCGAGCAGACAGGGTAACTGCAACTCATCCTCTTGCTCATTTGTTGGGTGATGTTAAAGATATAGAAGATTACAAGCAAAAAATAAGAAAACAAAAACAATTACAAAATAAGACAATAAAAGCTGTTAAAGAACATTTTTCACTTGAGGATATTGATTTAATTAAATCAAAACTTATTGATGCAGAAATTTCAAAAGAAGAATTAATAATTGAACAACCTGCAATTGAAAAACAAGAAGTTAAAAAAGAAAAAACAAAACAACCTGAAAACTATGTTCAAAACCGAAAACGACCAATATTTAAAGATAACTACGAACGCTATGAGTGGCATATGAAAAATGGGTGCATCGGTAATGAAGATAGGCAATGGTTGAGTGAGTACATAAGATCGGAGGAATTTAAAATTATCTATGAGAAATAGTCTAATTAAAACAAAAAATGTTAAACGGTTTATATCCTTAATGGATAACCTTCAAAAAGCACCGTCAAATGTGGCAAAAATGGCTCTTGTTTATGGAACATTCGGGCTTGGTAAATCACAAACAATAATGTGGTGGGTTACAAATAATGATGCAATTTACATAAGATGTAACCATAATATTTCTCCCAAATGGTTATTAACTGAAATTGTAAAAGAACTTGATGAAGTTCCTTGCTATACTTCACAGAGATTATTTGAACAGATAGAAGATAAATTAAAACATAATCCGAAAATACTTGTTGTTGATGAGATTGATTATCTGTTTTCAAACAGACACACAATAGAAACTTTAAGGGATATTCACGATAAGTTGAGTATCCCTATTTTATTGGTTGGAATGGAATTAGCTGATAAAAAGCTACAAAAATACGGACATATAAACGATAGGATTTTTACAAAACTCAGGTTTGAAAAATTATCCAAAGATGATTTTAAAGAAATTATTGAAACCTTATCCGAAGTAAACTTTTGCGATAAAGCAATAAAATATATTGCAAACAGAAATCTACAGTTCCGGCAAGTTGTAAAAATAATAGTAAAGTCGGAACAATTAGCACAAACAAATAAATTAAGGGAAATAACAGAAGAAATAATCAAAGGAGTTATTGATGAAGAATAAGGTTCTAAAATTATGCAAACGCTTGAATAAAGTTACAGCATCAGAAATCGCACCGATATTAATGCTTGATGAAAAAGAGGTTTCTGATATTTTAAATGAATTGGTTAATGAAGATAAGCTGACAGTTAGAGAGGATTTAATTTATTTTTATAAGGAGGTTGAAAGGAAAACTCCACTCCCATTGTTTTTTGAATACAGAGAAAAAGAAGAAATTGAGTTATTAATTAGATGTTTTAGTTGTGAAATTCCAAGTGTAAAAGCAAGTTGGCTATTAAAAATAAAAGAACCTGTGATTTGCAGATTTTATTCATATTTTAGAGAGCTGATTTACAATAAACAATTAAAAGAATTAAAGGTTTTGTTTAATAAAAGTCCGAAAATACCCTGCGAGAGAAATTTTGTGGGTGTTTTAAATTTTATGTATTATTACAATGGACAAACATATATTTCAAAGAAAAAATTATTACACAAACATACAGAAAAACCATTTTCCAAAATAGATATGCTGGAGTTTAAAAAAGATTATTCAAAATTAACAAGAAGAGTAAATCACAACAGTATGCAAAATCTTGTTCATTTACATTTAGCAGAGCAAATTTTTAGATTTAATCATAATTATGATAAAGTGTATGAGGAAATAACAAGATTTATTTAAAAATTTTGTATATAATTGAGTAATGGAAAATCAATTTCAAAAAGGCGAAATAGTAATATACACAAGCGAAGACGGCTCAATTTCACTTGATACAAAACTTGAAAACGATACTATTTGGCTTACGCAAAAACAAATGGCTGAATTGTTTGGAGTAAAAACACCGGCAATAAATAAACATTTAAATAATATTTATAATGAAGGCGAATTGGATAAAAACGCAACTGTTTCCATTTTGGAAATAGTTCAAAAAGAAGGTAATAGAGATATTTCAAGAAAAATTGCATTTTACAATCTTGATGCAGTAATTTCTGTGGGGTACAGAGTAAATTCTTCTCGAGCAACTCAATTCCGTATTTGGGCGACAAATACATTAAAAGAATATCTTACTAAAGGTTATGTTATCAATGAAAAAATGTTGAAGGATCAACAATGTAAAATTCAAACTCTACAATCAACCGTAAGCCTTTTAACAAGAAGTATTCAAAACCAAATTTCAACAGTTGACCAAGCGCAAGATGTTGCGAACATTTTAGATAATTTTGCCAAAGGTTTGGATTTATTAGACAACTTTGATCACAAAACCCTTGATACAAAAGGCGTTACTCAAAAAGAAGCTGTTGTTATTTCTGAAAGCGAATTTTTAAAAGTCATTGATAAAATGAAATCAGAATTTGCATCTGATGTTTTTGCAAACCCAAAAGACGGAAGTTTTGCAAGTTCTGTTAATCAGATTTACCAAACTTTTGGCGGGAATGATTGTTATCCGACATTAGAAGAAAAAGCCGCAATGCTTTTATATTTGATAACAAAAAATCATTCATTTTCTGACGGGAATAAACGTATTGCAGCAAGTTGCTTTTTGTATTTCTTAAATAAAAACAATATGCTCTATAAAAATAATTTACCAATTATCGATAACGGAACACTTTTTGCTTTGACTCTTTTGATAGCCGAAAGCAAACCTGAAGAAATGGAAATTATGAAACAAATTGTTGTAAGCGTTTTAAATAAAGGAGAGAATTATGCCATATATTGAAGCAAAATTGAGTATTGAATTAAACGACAGCCAAAAAGATGAATTACAAGCAAAATTAGCAAATGCAGTTTCTTCTGCATTTGCTAATCCTTTCAAATCTCATTTTATATGACTTTTGCAAGCTGTTAAGCTAACTTGTGGAACATATGCCGAACCTTATCTATACGGCTATTCGGGCGGCGGG